>Ga0101944_10000385_pt1 | contig 133690 bp, 128 predicted proteins | sample DewCreD2012metaG_FD_75245 | JGI IMG/M metagenome (GOLD analysis project Ga0101944, IMG submission 75245) | Hot spring sediment bacterial and archeal communities from British Columbia, Canada, to study Microbial Dark Matter (Phase II) - Dewar... ...
CGTGATCGCACTCGTCAACGTCGTCTTCCCGTGATCTACATGCCCGATGGTCCCAATGTTCACATGCGGCTTGCTCCGTACGAACTTCTCCTTCGCCATAGACGCCCCCTTTCAGTAAAGGTCGTCGTGACACCGCCAGCTGCTGATGGGAGTCGAACCCATGACCCCGTCCTTACCAAGGACGTGCTCTACCGCTGAGCCACAGCAGCCGAAGCTATTATTATATCCCATCGGCTGCTGGTGTCAAGAAACTCCCTTCCACACAGGAAAGAGCGGGATACGGGATTCGAACCCGTGACCTCAACCTTGGCAAGGTTGCACTCTACCGCTGAGTTAATCCCGCGTACCTTGTATATCCTCTATTATAGCCGGAACTAAGATGCTGTCAACGAGCCCGGGGAACCGGGCTTCGATGAAGACGCGCATATCTTCCCAGACGCGGGCGCGAAAGGCAACACGCTGGTGAGAGGAGGGGTGTCTCAGGCTGATCGATTCAGCGTGAAGAGCGGTGCGGGAGAACCCTCCCCTGCGTGCTCCGTATGCCTCATCGCCAAGGACAGGACAGCCGAGATACGCAAGTGTGAGGCGGACCTGATGAGTTCTGCCTGTCATCGGCCGCACCCGCGCAAGAGAGATGTCTGTGAGGCACGCGAGGCATTCGACATCTGACACGCACGCCTTGCCCCGAAGGAAGCGCACCCGCATGCGGGTGCGGTGCGCGGGATCAGGCGCAGCCGTAAATTCCACGCGGCGGGAACCGGCGGGAAGAGTGCCCTCGCACAGCGCAAGATATGTCTTCTCGACCCGCCTGCTCGCAAACTCCTCTACGAGGAACCAGTGGGCGCGGTCTGTCTTTGCCAGCAGCATGACGCCAGATGTGTCTCTGTCCAGCCGATGGACGATGCCGGGCCGAAGGGGCCGCCCCACAGAGGAGAGATGTGTTCTGCTGAGTACCCGAGAGACGACGGAGTCGCACGAGACAGCCCGCACAGGATGGGTGAGGATGCCCGGCGGTTTGTTGATGACGATGATGTCTTCATCCTCGTAGATGACCTCCACACTGTCCTGCGCGGGCAGGCGCGGCATTTCTGCCGGCGGACAAATCGTCGCCTCCACAGTGTCGCCGGCCGCGGTGCGGTACGACACGTCCGCCCGCTTTCCGTTGACCAGTACTGCCCCCGACCGGACAAGGAACGACGCCCGGCTGCGGGAGATGAGGAGTGTGTCCGCGAGGAACCTGTCAAGCCGACGGCGCGCGACATCCGCGCAGAAAAGACGGACCGTCCGGCATCCCTGCATCTCACCGCGCGCGGCGGGCTCGTTCCTTGACAATTTCGATGCCGATGACATTCCGCTGTATCTGGCTGGTTCCCTCGTATATCTGGGTGATCTTCGCGTCGCGGAACATCTTCTCGACGGGATACTCCTTCATATAGCCGTATCCGCCGAAGATCTGGATTGCGTTGGTGGTCACGCGCATCGCCACCTCGGACGCGAACAGTTTGCACATTGCCGACTCTTTCCCGAACTCTTTGGCTCCCGCGTCAATCATTCTCGCTGTCTGGTAGATGAGGCAGCGCGCGGCTTCTATGTCGGTTGCCATGTCGGCAAGGAGGTGCTGGATCGCCTGAAAAGAACTGATGGGCTGTCCAAACTGCTTGCGTTGCCGCGCGTAGTCCGCCGCCGCCTCAAACGCGCCCTGCGCGATGCCGAGCGCCTGCGCGGCGACCCCCGGCCTGCTGGTGTCGAAGTTCTTCAGGGTCACGAGGAATCCGCCCCCCTCGCGCCCGAGGAGATTGGCCGCCGGCACACGGCAGTTGGTGAACACCAGTTCGCGGGTCGCAGACGCCCGGATGCCGAGTTTCTTCTCCTTCTTGCCGAAGGAGAACCCTTCCGTTCCCTTCTCCACGATGAAGGCGGTCGCTCCCCGCGCTCCCTTGCTCCTGTCGGTGGATGCGACCACGACATAGATGTCCGCTTCGCCTCCGTTTGTGATCCACTGCTTCGTGCCGTTGAGCACATAGAAGGCGCCGTCGCGGATGGCGGTTGTTCGCAGGGAGGTAATGTCGCTTCCCGACTCCGCCTCGGTGACCGCAAACGCCGCAAGCCGTTTACCCGCGGCGATGGCGGGCAGGTACGCGCATTTCTGCTCTTCCGAGCCGAACAGAAGGATGGGGAAGGCACCGAGGGCTGTGCCGGCAAGACACAGCGCAATGCCGCCGCAGACGCGACTCAGTTCCTCGATGACGAGGCACAGTTCGAAGACGCCGTATCCCATCCCGCCGTATGTCTCGGGGATATACACGCCGAAAAGGTCCGAGTCGGCCAGCGGCCGGACAATCTCCCAGGGGAACTCTTCCGTCTCGTCATACTGCGCTCTCACCGGCGCAATCTTCTCTTCAGCGATCTGGCGGGCAACATCTCTCACCATCTTCTGTTCGTCGGTAAGGAAGTAGTCCACAGGGCCTCCTTTGCTATGGCAGGAACTTCCTGACAAGGAGCGAGATGTTGTGACCCCCGAAGCCGAACGAGTTGGACAGTACCGTGTTCACCGTCTGGCGCCTGCTGGTGTTCGGCACATAGTCAAGGTCACAGTCGGGGTCGGGGTCTTCATAGTTGATGGTCGGGGGGATGGTATCGTTGATGAGGGTGAGGCAGGAGACGATGAACTCGACCGCGCCGGACGCGCCAAGGAGATGTCCGATCATCGATTTTGTTGAGGTGACGGAAAGCCGCCGGGCGTGCGCGCCGAACACCGCCTTGATAGCGGCGGTTTCGGCGCGGTCGTTCAGCGGGGTGGATGTGCCGTGCGCGTTGATGCAGTCAACCGACGAGGCGGGGATACCAGCGTCGTCAATCGCGTACTGCATGCAGAGGGCTGCCCCTGCGCCCTCGGGATCCGGCGCGGTCATATGGTAGGCGTCGCAGCTCATCCCGGAACCGGCGAACTCCGCAATGATGCGGGCGTGTCTCCTCTGCGCGTGGGCAAGTGTCTCCAGCACGACGATGCCCGCCCCTTCGCCCATGACGAAGCCGTCACGGTTTCGGTCGAACGGCCGCGATGCGCGCTGGGGCTCATCGTTTCTTGTCGAGAGGGCTTTCATCGAACAGAATCCCGCCAGCCCCAGAGGAGTGATGGACGCCTCCGTTCCTCCCGCGAGGATGACGTCGCAGGTCCCCGCTCTGAGCAGGTAAAGCGCAACCGCAAGGGCGTGCGCGCCTGACGCGCATGCGCTGACGGTGGAAAAGTTTGGGCCGCGCGCGCCGTACCTGATGGCGATCTGTCCCGCCGCCATGTCAGAAATCAGCATGGGGATGAGAAAGGGGGATACGCGGGACGGGCCACTCCTCATCAGCACGGCGTGCTGGTCCTCGATGACGCGCAGTCCGCCGATGCCTGAACCGACGATACATCCGAATCGGGCGGGATCAACCTCCTCCGTGTTCAGGCCGCTGTCGGCGACTGCCTCCGCCGCCGCCTTCATCGCGAACTGCACGAACCGGTCCATCCGCCGGACGCTCTTGGGGTCGACCTCGGGAAGTTCAAAACACTTGACCTCCGCGGCGATGCGCGTGTCGTAGGCGCTCGCGTCGAACGCCGTGATGGAACCGACGCCGCTGACGCCGTTCACCACGTGACGCCACATCTCGTCAACCGAATTGCCGACGGGCGTCACTGCGCCCATGCCCGTGATGACAACGCGGTTCATGCTTTCTTCGCGGCGATGTAGTCCACGGCGTCCTTGACGGTGCGTATCTTTTCCGCGTCCTCGTCGGGGATTTCAAGGGAGAACTTCTCCTCAAAATCCATCACGAGTTCGACGGTATCCAGGGAATCGGCCCCGAGATCGTCCACAAACGAGGCCTCTTCCGTAACCTCTGTCGGGTTTGCCCGCAACTTCTCAACGATGATCTCCTTCACCTGATTGAAAATCTCTGCCCGTTCCATCTGCCCTCCTTGTGTAGTCACATCACGAGGCCGCCGTCAACCCTGAGCACCTGCCCGGTCACGTACCGCGCCTGGTCGGACGCGAGGAAGAGGCACACGTCAGCGACCTCCTGCGGAGTGCCGAACCTGCCGATCGGGATGCGGGCGAGCATCTCGTCCTTTGTTTGCTGGGGCAACCGCTCCGTCATCGGCGTGAGAATGAATCCCGGGGCGATTGCGTTGACGGCAATTCCAGCCCGCGCGAACTCGCGGGCGGAGGTCTTGGTCAGCGCGATGAGCCCTGCCTTTGAGGCAGCGTAGTTTGCCTGACCAACATTGCCGATCTGCCCGATGATGGAGGCGATGTTGACGATCCTGCCTGTGCGCCGGGCAATCATGGACCGACCCACGACCTTTGTGCACAGGAATGCTCCCTTCAGATTCACGGCGAGGACCGCGTCCCAGTCGTTCTCGTCCATGCGCACAAGAAGCCGGTCTCTGGTGATGCCCGCATTGTTCACAAGAATGTCAATCCCTCCGAACTGTTCAAGAGCGACGCGGGTTGCTTCCCTGACGGTGTCCTCTCTTGTCACATCCACCTCCGAGCAGACCGCCCGGTCGCCAAGTGTCGCATACTCTTGCCGCGCTTCCTCAGAGAATGTCACGTCCCACAGGGCAAGACGGGCTCCCGCGCCGGCAAAACGCCGCGCGATGGCGTACCCGATGCCACTTCCCGCGCCGGTGATGACTGCCGTTTTCTTCGTCAACATCGTGCTCCTTCCGCGAGGAACTCGCGCAGTGCGTCGAAAGACGCAGGACCGTTCACGCTGAGGCAGGGGATGTCAGGGACAATCTTTGAGATGAGCCCGCACAGAACCTGCTTGGGCCCCAGTTCAACGAAGAGTCCCACGCCTGCCTCCGTCATCCTCTGGACGATGTCCACCCACCTGACCGGAGACACAAGTTGTCTCAGAAGGTTGTCCCGTATCTCGTCAGGCCGGGTCTGAGGAAGCCCGGAACAGTTTGCGTACACCGTCATCCGGGCAGTGGCGATTGGCGTCCTGTCAAGCGCCATTGCGAGTTCCTTCGCCGCCGGTGCCATCAACGGCGTGTGAAATGGGCCGCTCACTTTCAGCGGCACGATTCTGACGCGTTGCGCGCGCATTTCGGCGGCGAATGCGTCGAGTGGCTGCGCGGCTCCTGCCACGATGACCTGCTCCGGAGCGTTCAAGTTTGCAACGAAGACGCCCGGATGACCGCTCGTCATCTGACGCACTTCGTCCTCGCTCCTGCCGAGGACGGCAAGCATGCCGCCCGCAACGAGCGAGGACGCCTGTTCCATGGCGGCGGCGCGGCGCTGGACCAGGCGGAAAGCATCTGCGGGAGCAAACACTCCTGCGGCGGTCAGTGCGGTGTACTCGCCAAGGCTGTGTCCGGCAAGCAGGACCTCATGCCGCTGAAGGATGGGTTCGCAGACCGCCCAGCACAACAGGCCGACCGCAAAGACGCACGGCTGGCACACCTCGGTGCGGGTGAGCGCGTCAAGTGGCGCGTCAAAGCACATCTCCCTGAGAGGGATTCCCGTAGCTGTTTCGCCAAGCGCGAGCAGTTCAGCGGCGGCGGGGAAGGCGCTGGCCATCTCCTTCCCCATTCCAGCCTCTTGCGACCCCTGCCCGGGGAACACAACTCCAATCTTCATGTCTGCCACCTCAGCAGGCATCCCGCCCATGTCAGTCCGGCTCCAAAGGCGACCATGAGGACAAGGTCGCCGCCTGCGATCGCTCCACTCCTGACCGCTTCGTCCAGCGCGACCGCGGAGCATGCGGCCGACATATTGCCGTACTGCGCTATGTTCACAAAGACCTTCCGCATGGGCACCCCGAGCGAGCGCGCGACTGCGGTGATGATGCGCATGTTCGCCTGATGCGGGATAACAAGCGCAAGGTCGTCCCTGGTCATCCCGTTTCGTTCAAGCAGGATGCGGCCCGCCTCGGTCATCGCCTCGATTGCCAGACGGAAGAGCGTCCCCCCCTCCATGCGCATAAAGTGAAGGCGTCGCTCCACCGTCTCAAAAGAGGGCTGCGCGCGCGAGCCGCCGGCGGGCAGATGGAGGATCTCCGCCTGACGCCCGTCAGCCATCAGGTAACAGTCAAGCACGCCGCAGCCGTCGGTCTCCGTGCGTTCCAGCACGGCTGCTCCCGCCCCATCTCCGAGGAGCACGCAGCTGCTGCGGTCGGTATAGTCGGTGAGCCGGCTCATGCATTCGGAGGCGACCACAAGGACTCTGCGGTAGGGCCCTGCCTTCAGAAGATGCCTGCTCACCTCAAGGGCATAGAGAAAGCCGCTGCATGCGGCCTGGATGTCAAACGCGGGTATGGCCGGGATGCCGAGGCGCGCGGCGATGTGGCAGGCGGTCGAAGGATACGGCTGGTCTCCTGAAATCGTTGCGCACACAATCAGATCAAGGTCTCCTGGCTCGACGCCCGCAGCCTCGCAGGCGCGCCGTGCGGCTGCTGCGCCGAGGTCTGACGCCGCACTGCCCGCAGGGGCAATGCGCCGTTCCTTGATCCCTGTCCGCGTGACAATCCATTCGTCTGAGGTGTCGACCATCATTGAGAGGTCGCGGTTTGTCAGCACCGCCTCAGGCAGATACGACCCCGTGCCGCGTATGATGACGCCAGGCATGCGCTATCCTTGTGCGAGGGAGAGTGTCAACTCTTCGAGAAGGCGTTCACGGACCGCCTTTCGGCCAAGGAGCATTGCATGGTGGATGGCGCGGGCAGAGGACCGTCCGTGGCTGACGATGACAGTGCCGTTGACCCCGAGGAGGATGCCGCCTCCGTACTCAGCATAGTCGATGCGCCGGGCGAAGTCGCGGAAGTTCCTGCTGAGCAAAAACGCGCCTATCCTGCCCCTGATATTCTTGAGGATTTCGCGCCTGAGCAGAGTGCGGAAACTGCGCGCCACTCCTTCCGACGCCTTGAGCACCACATTGCCGGTAAACCCGTCGGTCACGACCACGTCCGCCTTGCCTGTCAGGAGTTCCTGCCCCTCGATGTTTCCCACAAAGGTGGCGCCGTGTGCGGCGGCCAGCATCTGGTACGCTTCCCGTCGCAGGTCGTCTCCCTTCTCCTGCTCCTCCCCGATATTGAGCAGTCCGACACGGGGCTGGCTGATGCCGAGAATCTTTCGGGCGGTGCACCTGCCCATCAGTCCGTACTGGAGCAACTGGCGCGGCTTCGCGTTCACGTTGGCTCCGACATCAAGCAGCAGCATACGGCCGCCGGTCACCGTGGGCAGCGTAATGGCGATGGCGGGACGGTCCACCCCCTCTATCAGTCCGAGACGGGTAATGGCAAGGCCGACAAACCCCGCAGTGTTTCCTGCGGAGAGCGCGCAGTCTACCTCTCCTCGCTTCACCATTGTCAGCACCCTGCTCATACTGGTCTCGTCATCGTGGAGCAGGCGCCGGTTCACCTTCTCTCCCATCTGGATGGACCGTGCGCAGTGGATGAGCGTGACCCCGTGTACGGGGCGTCCGGCAAGAATCTTCCGCATCTGCGCGTCATCGCCAACTGCGTAGACCTCTATCTCGTGATCAGTCCTGATGAACTCAAGGGAGCGGCACGGCGCAAACGGCGCATTGTCTCCTCCCATGGCGTCAAGGGCTATGCGCACTTTCTTCATGCCCTATGTCCTTTTCTTCTTCTCTTTCTTCGCAGGCAGGACTGTCGAACCCTTGTATGAGCCGCAACTGACGCAGACGGTGTGCGGACGCCTGAGCGCCCCGCACTGCGGGCAGGTGCTCAGCGCCGGCTGCCGCAGTTTCCTGCTGTGCCAGTGCGAGCCGACCCTGCTCTTTGAGTGCCGTCGTTTCTGTGTCGGCATGCGTATCCTCCCCGTACGGTGTGGAGTTTCCTCTTCAGCGCCTGTTCAACCTGAGCGGGCACAAAGCATGAGATGCTGCCCCCGAGCGCGGCAATCTCCTTCACCACGGACGAACTGACATAGAAGTACTGCTGGCCAGGCATAAGGAAAAGCGTGTCTGTTGACGGCCGCAGTTTCCGGTTGGTGAGAGCCATCTGGAACTCGTACTCAAAGTCGGAGACCGCCCGGAGACCGCGGATGATGAGAGGAATCCCGATGCGGTCAAGGAAATCGACAAGGAGCCCGTCGAATGTGGTCACCTCTATCTCATCGCGTCCGTCAAACACTGACCTGATGAGTGACACACGCTCTTTCACGGTAAAAAGCGGGTTCTTCGCCGGGTTCCTGGACACGGCGATGACAATCCGGTCAAGGAAGCGCAAACTTCGTTCCACCACATCGATGTGTCCATTGGTGATGGGATCGAAACTCCCAGCGTAGACCGCCCGTTTCATCGTTCAGGTTCCTCGAAAGCAAGGATGTTGAGCGTCGTAGCGCCGTACGTTCTCTGCCTGAGAAGGCGAAAGCCGTCAACCGCGGGCATCCGGCCGGCCGCAGGCCGTTCGCACACGACAGTGGCTCCTGCCGCGAGGACGGCGTGCCGCCCCAGCGCTGAGAGAAGGTCGGCAATCTTCGCTTCACTCCACCTGTACGGGGGGTCCATCAGGAGAAGCGTGTATCCCCCCTCGCGCAGGGATTCCGCAACCTTCAGGGCATCGCCGCAGATGACCCTGGTCGCCTCTGCCGCAGCCATGGACGCAAGATTCTGGCGCAGCGCCAGGCACGCGGCGGGCGATTTTTCAACGAATACGACGGACAACGCCCCCCTGCTGAGGGCCTCGATGCCAAGCGCCCCCGTGCCCGCGCAAAGGTCAAGGACTTTGGCTCCGCGAACGACAGGAGCCAGCATGTCAAACATCGCCTTGCGAACCAGCCCTGTGGTTGGTCTGATCCGCCTGTCCCTCGCACACCTCAACCGCCTGTTGCGCAGGTACCCGCCGATGATTCTCATAGTTTGAAGCGGTGGGGACTGACTCTGTGCCAGTCAAGGAGGAGCGCGGTGGCGACGAAGATGGAGGAGTATGTGCCCACGATGAACCCTGAGAGGAGACAGAGCGACAGGCTATGGAGCGGTTCCCCTCCCATCAGGAACAGGCACAGAAGTACTGCCATCACTGCGACGCCGGTCAGCAAAGTCCTGCCAAGAACGTCGTTGATGCTCTGGTTGAAAAGCGCAAGGTAGTCGCTGCTCCTGGAGTTCTTCAGGTTCTCGCGGATGCGGTCAAAGATCACCACCTTGTCGTTCACCGAGTATCCTACAATGGTCAGAAAGCCCGCGATGACGGATGCGTCAATCTGTCTTCCGAAGAACGCCAGCACCGCGGCGGTGAAAAGGATATCGTGTATGAGCGCGACGACTGCCGTGACCGCAAAACGGAACTCGAACCTGAAACTGAGGTAGAGGAGAATGCCTATGACCCCAAAGATGAAAGCCCGGATGGACTTCTTTCGAAGGGTCCCGCTCATTGCAGGGGCGACGGTTGACGACCCAACCACCTCGAATCCCTGTGCGCCGTACGCCTTCTCCAGGGCGGCGCGCAGGAGCGCGGAAGTGTCCGGCTTGCTCTTGATGATGAACTCCCTGCCGGCGGTCCCGAGGCTCTGGACGGTAACCTCTCCCGCTCCGGAACCTGCCAGTGTTGCGCGGATATCTGCCACATCGGTCGATGTCCCAAGCGTGATATGGAGAATGTCTCCTCCGATGAAGTCGACGCCGAAGTTGTTCATGGGACCGCGTCCGAGAAAGACCACGACTCCGGCAGCAATCACGATGAAAGAGAACAGGTATCCGCGCATCCTGTTCCCGAGGAAGTTGAAGTTCGTCTTCTTGATGAGGTCCATGGTCAGATCCGTATCGTCTCGACACGCCAGTTGGAGAGCACCCAGTCAACGATGACCTTTGTAACGAACACGGCGGTGATAAGGTTTGCGATGTTGCCGATGCACAGGGTTAGCCCGAACCCCTTGATGGGGCCTTCCCCGAACATAAACAGGGCGAATCCGGCGATGACAGTGGTGATGTTCGAATCGATGATTGCGCTCCACGCCCTGTGGTATCCGGCATCCACAATGCCCCGCACCGACTTGCCGGCGCGTTTTTCCTCGCGCATCCGTTCAAAAATGAGGATGTTGGCGTCCACGGCCATCCCCGCCGCAAGGGCGATGCCCGCGATGCCGGGAAGGGTGAAGACGCCTTTGATCACCGAGAAGACGGCGATGAGGATGAGGATGTTGAATGCCATTGCGAAATCTGCGAGGAGTCCGAACCAGAGGTAGTAGACTGCCATCATCGCAAAGACAATCGCGCCTCCTATGAGCGACGCCCTCAGTCCGGCTTCGACATACGACTTCCCCAGCGTCGGGCCGACAACCTCCTTGTACGCAAGTTTCACCTCTGCGGGGAGAGCGCCTGCCCTGAGGACCAGCGCCAGTTCCTTCGCCTCCTCAACAGTGAAATGCCCGGAAATCTGCGCCTTGCCGTCAGGGATGCGTGTCCTGATGACGGGGGCTGACTTGACCACGCCGTCAAGCACGATGGCAAGCCGCCTGCCCACATTCCTGCCGGTGACCTCGTCAAATATGCGCGCGCCCTCACGGTTCAGTTCAAGGTTGACAACCGGCTTTGCGGCATCGTATCCGACATAAGCATCCCTCAATCCTGCACCTGTGAGTTCCGGCTCTTTCTTCACAAGAAGGGGCGGCCCGTCTCTGAGGATGCCGCGCTCGTCCCGTTCTCTTGTGGGCAAAAACTCATAACCGCTGGTATCCCCGCTCGTGTCGTCCTTGACAAGCCGGAACTCGAGCAGGGCTGTCTTTCCAATAATCTCAAGGGCTTTCTCCGGGTCTTTGGCGCCGGGCAGGTCCACGATGATGAAGTTGTCCCCTTCCCTCTGGATAATGGGTTCGGAAACCCGGAGCGCGTCCACCCGGTTTCGGATGACCTCAAGAGCCCGGTCGGTCAGGTCGGTCAGCGTGTGCGCCTCGTCTGTCGCTTTCTGAACTTCAAGGACCACGTGTACCCCGCCCTGCAGGTCAAGTCCTCGCTTGATCTTCTCCCCTGGGGGATAGATTGCCCACACGCACATGCCGATGCCGGCAGCGATGAGCAGCATTCCAATGGTCTGGCGGTTTCTCATCTTCGATAGACCCTCTCGGGATTGAAACACCGCCGGGCAACGGTCGCCCAGCGTCCATTCTTCCATATCCGGTAGAAGCAGGAGCGGTACCCCGTGTGGCACGCGCCACCTTTCTGAACGACCGAAAAAAGCAGACAATCCCCGTCGCAGTCAAGAGAGACGCTTCTGACTCTCTGCGTGTGGCCGGATGTCTCTCCCTTGAGCCAGAGCGACCGCCGGCTCCTGCTGTAGTAGTGCATCATACCCGTGTCAAGCGTTTTCTCAATCGCCCGCCTGTTCATCCACGCCACCATCAGCACGGTGCCTCGGGTGTCCTGCACAACGGCAGGAACCAACCCCTGCGCGTCAAATCTGATCTCGCTGATGAACTGTTTCTTCATTGATTTCCTGCGGGTGTTCCGCCGCCTTCTCAGAGGTGAGGAATGTCCGCACGGCACAAGAGTGTATCTCATTCGGCCTGCCCGTGTCAATTCCGCGCAGGGGACTTGCGCGAAGGAAACCGCTCTGCGATGAGCGCCGCCACGCGGGACGCAATCTGCGCTTTGCTGGCGCGCGGGTAGAGGCGGGTGCGGCCGGCAGAGATGATTGCCGCCTGTCCATCTCTGCCCTTTCCGAAGAATGCGGGCGTGTTCGCAACGATGCAGTCAACGTCTTTCTTCACCATCTTCTCCCTGGCGTGAGCCACCATCCGGTGTGTCTCGAGCGCAAAGCCGATCACGTACTGGTCCCTGTTCCGGTTTCTTGCCACCTCTGCGAGAATGTCCGGAGTGGGCACAAGGGGCAGGAGCCAGCGCTGTTTCCTTTTCATCTTGAGGCGGCGCCGCGCCGCCGGTTTCCAGTCGGTCACCGCTGCGGCCATCACCACGGCGTCGCAGGAAGGAAGCAGGCGCAGGACCTCCCGGCGCATCTGGTCGGCGGTCTCCACGCGGACGACCCGGCAGCCCTTCGGCGGACGGACGCCCGTCGGACCTGCCACGAGACAGACAGACCATCCGCGCCTGAGGCAGGCGCGCGCGACAAGGATGCCCATCAGGCCGGAAGACGGGTTTGAGATGAACCGGACCGGGTCAAGGTACTCGCGGGTCGGTCCCGCAGTTATCAGGACTCTGACTGTGCCGCGAGCCATTCTGTTTCCGCCTCCAGGAACCTGTCGATGCCGCCGTCCATCACCTCGTCCACCTTGCCTGTTTCCACGCCTGTCCGGTGGTCCTTCACCAGCGTATACGGGCAGAACACGTACGAGCGGATCTGGCTGCCCCACGCAATCTCCTTCTGCTGGCTCCGTTTCTTCTCGTCTTTCTGGCGCTTCTCCTCGACCCGCAACTGGTGCAGGCGGCTCCGGAGTATCTTCATCGCGAGTTCTCTGTTCTTGAACTGGGACCGCTCCTTCTGGCACTGGACCACGATGCCGGTGGGCAGGTGCCTGATGCGGACAGCGGTTTCAACCTTGTTGACATTCTGTCCTCCGTGACCGCCGGCACGGAATGTGTCTATCTCGAGTTCGTCATCCTTGATGTCAATGGTTTCGTCGCGTTCCACCTCCGGAATCACGCTGACGGCGGCAAAACTCGTATGTCTTCTCCGGTTGGCGTCAAACGGGGAGATGCGCACAAGCCGGTGAACACCGTTTTCTCCTTTCAGGTAGCCGTAGGCGTACCTGCCGGAGATGATGCCGGTAATCCGCCTGAGCCCCGCTTCTTCCCCGGGCTGGAAGTCGACGATCTCGACCGCAAAGTCCCTCCGCTGCGCCCACTTGCTGTACATTCTCCACAGCATGCTGACCCAGTCGCACGACTCTGTCCCGCCGGCGCCCGCGTGCAGGGTCACGATGGCGTTTTTCCCGTCGTCAGGGTCAGCCCAGATGAGGCGCATCCGGCATTCCGCAAGGGACTGCCGCGCCCGGCCGGCGATCTGGTCGGCTTCTTTCTCGAGGTCTGCGTCAGAGCCCTCGGAGAGGAGTTGCGCAACCGCCTGCAGTGAGGAGATCTCGGCGGCAGCACGCGCAAAGGCGTCAAGCCGTTCCTGGAGGCGGTTCCAGGCGTCCATCTTCTCGCCGTCCTCGCGCGGGTTCCAGAAACCTTTCTTCCGGTGTTCTTCGTCAAGGGCCGCGAAACGCTTCATGTCTTCCTCGAGCCGGAACCGCTGCCTGAGGCCTTCGAGCTCTGAGGACAGCGCTGCCGCCTGTTCGGACGCTTCCTGTGCCGTCATAAAGTCATCCCTCCAGTTTGTCCCATATCAGATTGAGCGCTGCGCGCAGCCCCCTCCCCGTGACGGCGGAGACCACAGGGCTTTGCGGGAACTGTGTTCTGAATCTGCTCATCGCTTCATCGTCTGCGATGTCCGCCTTTGTGCCTATGACGACCTCCGGCTTTGCGGCAAGTTCCCCGCTGAAAAGCGCCAGTTCCTCCCGTATCGCCCTGTATCTCGTTGCAGGATCTGGTTCCGAAAGGTCAATGAGATGGACAAGCAGCCTTGTGCGCTCCACGTGCTTCAGAAACCTGTGTCCGAGCCCCCTGCCCTGCGACGCGCCTTCAATGAGACCGGGGATGTCGGCAAGCACAAAGGTTCTTCCACCGGACAGCCGGACAAGCCCCAGATTCGGGTCAATGGTCGTGAACGGGTACGCGGCGATTCTGGGCCGCGCCCGCGACACCGCGGCAAGAAAGGTTGACTTTCCGCTGTTGGGATACCCGACGAGGCCGGCGTCCGCAATAAGTTTCAACTGGAGGAGAATGACCTTTGTCTCCCCCTTCTCCCCGGGCTGGGCAAACTTCGGGGCCTGACGCGTCGAGGTTGCAAAAAACGCGTTGCCTTTCCCTCCCCGTCCGCCTCTGGCTGCGCGTACCGTCTGTCCCTCCCGGACGAGGTCGGCAAGCACCTCTGTCTTTCCGTCGCGCACCTCGCTCACCACGGTTCCGGGCGGGACAGGGATGAAGAGGTCGTCCCCGTCCGCTCCGTCCCTGTTGTTGCCTTCCCCGTGGCGTCCTTTTCCTGCGCTGAAATGCTGCCGGTACCTGTAGTCAATGAGCGTTCGCATGCTTGCGCGGGCGACGAACCAGACATCTCCTCCGCGTCCGCCGTTGCCTCCAGACGGACCTCCTCGCGGCACCGACTTTTCGCGCCTGAACGCAACGCAGCCTCTGCCGCCGTCGCCCGCCTGTATGTGTATCTTTGCCTCGTCAACGAATCTGCGCATGGGCGTGTTCTGCTGTTCTGGCAGCGGCAATGACCTGTCTGGCGGTTTCCTCGGGCAGTCCGAGCGCTGACAGCGAGTCGGGAGAAGCGGATGCGATCTGGCGGATATCCCGGAATCGCTGAAGGATGCGCCGTTTTCTCACGGCTCCTATGCCAGAGACGCTGTCAAGGAATGAAGCGACGGCTCTCTTTCTCCGGAGGGCAACGTGGTAGGTGTGGCTGAACCTGTGCGCCTCGTCTCTGACTCTCTGAAGGAGTTGCAGCGACGCCGAACGAGCGGGCAAGCGCAGAGGCGACGTTCTGCCCGGCAGGAATATCTCCTCGCGCTCCTTGGCAAGGGCAACAACCGGCACGTCTATGCCGGCGGCGCCAAGGGCGGCAACCGCCGCGCCGAGTTGCCCCTTCCCGCCGTCCACAAGGATGAGGTCAGGGAGTTGTTTCCGTTCCTGTTCGCTGTCAAATCTGCGGGTCAGAAGTTCGGCAATCATGGCGCAGTCGTTCTGCCCCTGCGTCCTGCGGATGCGGTACCGTCGGTACCCGTCCTTCCACGGGACGCCCCCGCGGAAACTCACCTGTGCTCCGACCGCCAGGGCAGGTCCGAGATTGGCAATGTCGTAACCCTCGATGAGCCACGGAATCCTCTTCAGGGAAAGGATGCGGCTGAGTTCATGGGACGTCCGGTTGCCCGTTTCCGCAACGAGCACCTCCTCCGGCCGGGAGGCGAGCTCCCTGCCAAGGGTTTCGAGCAGCAGCAGCTGCTCCTTCATCTTCTGGGCTTCCTCGAACGCGAGGGCGCCAGCGGCCTGCCTCATCCTGCGCCGGAGTCCGGCGATGAGCCGCGTGCGGCCTCCCTGGAACAGGGAGATCAGTCCTCTGACTATCCTGCGATACTCTTCCCGGCTCACCTTGCCGGCGCACGGGCCGGCGCATCTGCCGATAGAGTACCTGAAGCACGGGCGTGGCCGCATCCTGCCCGGTCGCCACGCGCACTGGCGGACCGGATAGATGCGCGTGAGTGCCGCAACGAGCCGGCGCAGCGCCTGCGCGTCGGTGAACGGTCCGAAGTAGCGCGCGGCGTCCTGCCGCTCTTCCCGGACAATGGAAAGCACGGGAAACTCCTCTGTCGTGATCTTCACCAGCGGGTAACTCTTGCCATCGCGCAGATTGACGTTGTATTTCGGCTGATGCGCCTTGATCAGGCGGTTTTCAAGCAGAAGCGCCTCCGGTTCTGTCGCCACAGGCACCACGTCCACGTCGGCTGCCTGTCCTGCGATGAGCAGCCCTTTCAGGTCGGTTCTTCCCGTGAAGTAGGATGATACCCGCTGACGCAGGCAACGCGACTTCCCCACATAGATGACCTGTCCTGCCGCATCCCGTATCAGGTACACGCCGGGACATTCAGGAAGGCCGCTCAGTTTTTTCCTCAGAGCCCGCGTCATCCTGCCCATGAGAGTCCTGTGGGTGTTGCGCGCGCCTGTGTTCGTCCACATAGTTCAGTTTCAGGTCGGCAAGCGCCTGCTTCAGCAGGCGGTCTTCTTCCCGCGCCAGGTTGCCCGTAGTCTTTGCTGCAATCATCTCCAGCACATCAATGATCCTGCGCGCGGTATCGAGATTCTGCTCCACCTTGCCGGAGACAGGATGCGGCACCTTGCCGAGCGCCTGCCATGCCCACGCGGTCAGAAAACCGATGAGGAACTCAAACCGTTCGTCCATACTCTCTCCCTGACGGCTTGTATTATACTGCGAGCGAAGAGGTTCAGAAACCGGTGAACGGTGTCCGGGATACAAGGATGACCATCGCCTGGGCGGCCCACGCCACAAAGCGGAAGAGTCCGGAGAGAAGGAGCACCATCACGATGATGATGCCGCCGCGTTCAAGCCCTTCGTACCGGGCGCGAATGCCTGGCGGCAGAAAGACAGACACTATCCGCGACCCGTCGAGAGGAGGGATCGGGATGAGGTTGAAAAAGGCAAGGATGAAGTTGATGAATCCTCCGAATGCAAGAAACTCCCCTATACCCGACTCGATGCCGACAATGCCGTAGAGGAGAGAAAAGACGGTCCCAAGAAGAATGTTGCTCAACGGACCTGCGGCTCCGACCTGCAAGAGCCCGCGGTCAAAATCGCGGAACCGGTACGGATTGATGGGGACTGGCTTTGCCATGCCGAAGACGATGGGGCTGCGCGTGAGGACAAGGAGAAGAGGAAGGCCGATGGTCCACAGAGGATCTATGTGAGGCAGGGGGTTCAGGGTCAACCGTCCCATCACCCTGGCGGTGTCATCGCCGTTGAGATAGGCGGCCATGCCGTGGCTGTACTCGTGGATGATGACCGAGAAGAAGACGATGAAGAGGATAACCGCTATCTCAAATAGTACCATCGGGTGTGTTGCCTCCTTCGGGCATCTCTTCGTGGAGAAAGCCCATTCTGCGGCAGATGCCAAGGGATGTCAGGTACACTGCGGCTCCAATGAGTGTACACGCTGCGACCCTCGCAGGCAACAGCCAGTGGCCTGTCGCGCGCAGGCACAGTTCCAGCGCAGCGGACAGGAAAAGCGTGGCTGTCAGCGCGCATGTGGTGAGTCGTCTGAGGCGTCTGAGCGGCAGTGGGGAGTGCCTGCGCTGAAAGAGAACGAGAAGAAGTCCGAAATTCGTCCAGCCGACGAGAGAGGTGGAAAGCGCAATGCCGGCGGTACCAAGAGGTCTCAGGAGAACGATGTCCAGAAACGCGTTGACCGCGATGGAGAAAACGCCGACGCGGGCAGGGGTCGCGGTGTCCTTGTAGGCGTGGAAGGCGCGAGTCAGCAGGGTAGCGAGCCCGTATCCGACGAGGCCGAGGCAGAGCATGGCGAGGGGGGCCGCCGTGAGGGAAACTGACCGGTCGTCAAACATTCCCCGCTGGAAAAGAAGGGAAACGATTTCACGGCGCAGGATGATCCCTGCGGCCGCGCACGGCAGAAGGAGGACAAGAAGAAGCCCGCAGGAGGAACAGACCTGCCTGCGCAAACCCGCGGTATCACCGCAGGCGGCGCTGTCTGCGAACCAGGGCAAAGCCGCCGTTGCCAGAGAGATGGCACACACGCCGAGCGGAAGTTGATACACCCGCGTAGCGTACCACAGACCGGACGCCATGCCCGGCTGCAGCAGATTAGCGCAGGAGTAGTCCACAAGGAGGTTGATGGGACCGACCGCCATCGCCACAATCACGGGCGCCAGCAGCCGTCCCATGCGCCGGACCGCGGGATGGGCGAAGTTCACGTCGATGCGCAGCCTGTATCCCCGCGCCATGACTGCGGGCATCTGGACGAGAAACTGGCAGAGACCGCCGAGGATGACACCCGCGCACAACCCGAACACCTTTTCCTCGAGAGACGAGCCGAAAAGCGGGCAGATGGCAAACAGGGCGGCGACCCATACCGCGTCAACGGCGATTGGCGCCCAGGCGGGCGCGGCGAAATGCTTCTCCGCGTTCAGAATGCCCATGGCGAGAGCCGACAGGGAGATGAAGATGAGGTAGGGAAATGTGAACCTGAGCAACAGGAACATCCAGTGGGACTTCGACTCCGGAGGGCACAGATGCGCGCCCGCGACGCTCACCGCCAGCGCAAGAAGACACAGGCAGGATGTCGCAAGGAGAGAAAAGGTGAAGACGATGTTGACAATCTTCTTCGCCTCTTTGCGTCCCGACTCGGTGGAGAGGTACTCGCTGACGACAGGGATGAATGCGGGAGACAGCGCGCCTTCTCCCACGATGCCCCGGAAGAAGTTGGGAATCATGAAGGCAAGGAGAAACGCGTCGTAGACGAATGTGGTGCCGAACACGCCGGCGGTTGCGACCTCCCGCAGCAGGCCGGCGAGGCGTGATGCGACGGTTCCTGCGGCAATGATGCCGGCAGCGCGCGAGATGTTCCTGAAACTCATTGGCGCGGCCGCAGGAGCGGGAACAGCACAACCTCGCGGATAGAGGTGGCGCCTGTCAGGAGCATCACCAGCCGGTCAATGCCAACGCCGAGCCCTCCTGCAGGAGGCATGCCGTATTCGAGCGCTTCGAGGTACTCCTCGTCAACCACCTTCGGCCTGCCGGAACCTCCTGTCCTGACTTCGGCTTCAAAACGTGCGCGTTGCTCTTGCGGGTCGTTGAGTTCCGAGTAGGCGTTGGCAAGCTCGATGCCCCCGATGAACAGTTCGAATCGCTCCACCATCTCCTCGCACTGCGGGGTTGACTTTGCGAGCGGAGAGGTGGCTTTCGGATACTCCACGACGAAGGTGGGCGAGGTGAGTCCCGGCTGAACCTTTCGCGCGAAGAGGTGGTCGAGGAGTTCGAACTGTCCGGTTCCCGCCGCCTCGGGTAGTTCGTGGATGAAGTCCGCGGCGGCTGTTCGCACCTGCGTCACATCGCGCCAGTCGGACACTCCGGCCGCGGCAAGCGCGTCTTCCCACTTCAGCCGCCGCCAGGGCGGCGACAGGTCAATGTCGGCTCCATTGTACGAGATGCGCAGCGTGCCGAGCACCTCGCGCGCAACATGCGAAATGAGCGCCTCGGTCAGGTTCATGATGGACGCGCAGTCGCCGTACGCCTCGTACAGTTCGAGCATCGTGAACTCCGGATTATGAAGGGGCGAGATGCCTTCGTTCCGGAAGTTCCGGTTAATCTCGAAGACCTTCTCGAACCCTCCCACAAGGAGGCGCTTGAGGTAGAGTTCAGGCGCGATGCGGAGGTACAGGTCTATCCCGAGCGCATTGTGGTGGGTGACAAACGGCCGCGCCTCCGCGCCGCCGGGGATCGGCTGCATCATCGGGGTCTCCACCTCGATGAATCCCCTGGCGACGAGAAACTCCCGGAGCGCGTGGATAGCGCGCGCGCGCGCGATGAAGGTCTGGCGCGACTCCGTGCGCATCACAAGGTCAAGATACCTCTTGCGGAACCTGAGTTCTCTGTCGCGCAGGCCGTGCCACTTCTCCGGCAGGGGTCTCAGGGACTTTGAGAGGATGCGGAGATGCCGCGCGTGGATGGTGAGTTCTCCCGTCCTCGTGCGGAACGCATCGCCTTCCACCCCGACAATGTCTCCGATGTCAATGCGGTCGAACAGGAGCAGGAGTTCCTCGGAGAGTTCTGGCTTTTTCACATAGACCTGAATCTTGCCAGACCAGTCGTGCAGGTCAAAAAACGCACTCTTGCCGTGAAGCCGCAGCGAAAGGACTCTGCCGGCAGCCCTGACGCCCTGCTGTCCCTCGCAGATTTCCGCCGCAGGCGTGCGCGGGAACGCGCGTCCGTACGGTTCGCACCACTGCCGAAGTTCCGCAAGTTTTCTCAGGCGCTGGGCGACGAGGTCATCTCCGCTCATTGGTCTCCTTCGTGCGTGTCAGACAAAAGCCGAGCCGAAATCAAAAGTACCCGCTGGGCGTCTACCCGCTCGATCCGAAACTCCCATCCCTCGTAGCGGAATGTCTCTCCGGCAGCGGGAATCCGTTCGGCGAGGTGCAGGATGAACCCGCCGATTGTCTCTGACCTGCCCTCGGGGATGTTGATGCCAAGATGTTCGTTCACCTTCTCAATCTCCACAGATCCCTTGACCAGCCATGTGCCGTCCGGTCCGCGCTGGATCTCGGGCGCGCGCCTGTCGTACTCGTCAGAGATCTCCCCGACAATCTCCTCGACCACATCTTCCATCGTGATAATGCCGCTTGTGCCGCCGTACTCATCAACCACGATCGCCATCTGCATCTTGCGCTCCTGAAGTTCCCGGAGGAGGCTCTGCAGGTGCCTGGCTTCAGGCACATACAGAGGAGGACGCATACAGTCCGCCGCGGTAATGTGCGCCGCCCCATCCCCGGACGGAACCATTCTGGCGAGCACATCCTTCACATAGATGACGCCGACAATCCGGTCAATGCTGCCCCTGTACACGGGCAGGCGGGAAAAACCTGATTCAACGATAACCTGCATCACGCGCGCAAGAGGCGCGTCCTCGGGAACCGCCACAATGTTCACGCGCGGCACCATCACCTCTCTGACGGCCGTGTCTCCGAGGTCAAGAATCGAGTGGATCATCTCTCCTTCGGACGTTTCTATGACGCCTTCCTCCTCGCCTGCAGAGATCATTGCCTTGAGGTCCTGTTCGGTGAGCCCCGGAATGATGGAGTCAAGATGGCTTCCGAACATCCTGAGGACGATGTTCGGGACGAAAAGTATCACCTTGTTCAGGGGGTCCATCACCTGCGTGAGCGGCCGCATCAATATCATCACGACAGGCGCGACCTGCTCAGAAAACCGTCTGCCCAGCGATTTGGGAATGACCTCCCCGAACACTAGGGTGAGGAGCGTCATCACCGCCGTCACGATGAAGATGCTCGCCCGGCCGGTAAAAAGGTAGGCGAGAGATGCGGCGACTACCGACGCCATCGTGTTGGCCAGGTTATTCCCGACAAGGCAGGTGGTGAGAACCTTCTTTGAGTTGCGAAACCAGTACTCAAGGTTGCGGCTCCCCCTCCCCTTCTCGCGCATTTTCCACAGATGGTGGCTGCCAAGGGAAAGAAGCGCTGTCTCCGTCAGAGAGAAAAAGGTGGAGCAGAGAAGCAGCGCAACAATGGAAAGCGCCAGCCAGGGTATCAGTGCCGCGTTCATGGAAGCAGGAGTTCAGCCCATGTCTTCAGGCAGGCGTCGTCGCCGCCGAGACATCTTCCCGCGCATTCCTTGAATGCGCGTATGAGGGACGCCAGAAATACCTCCCGCTGAACCATCTTTCCGCTCACCTCATAACAGGAGACTGCCCACGGTCCTATTTCGGTTGACGCAGAGTTCAGGTTGACTCCCGCCCCGAGAATGGTTCGATTGCCGCAACGCTGGATAAGGAGTCCCGCAATCTTTCTGCCTCCGCAGATTATATCATTAGGGAACTTGATGCGGCAACCTGGGCATCCTGCTCCTGTGAGAGAGCGGACAACGGAGATGGAGCCGATTTCAAGAAGGTGCGGGCAGAACCGCTCACCGGACGGGAAGAACCAGGACAGGTACAGACCTCCGTGCGGAGACACCCACCGCCTGCCATACCTTCCTCTCCCTGCCCGCTGCCGGTCTGCGACGACAATGCCCGTTTCTGACTGCGTCTGCAGGCCGGCCGCAACATCCATCGTTGAGGAGATCTCCTCGTACCAGAACACAGGCACTCCCTCAATCCGTTCAGGGAGTTGTCTTCCCATTGGTCTGCCGAAAAAGCAGGTGCAGCCCTTCCAGCACAAGGTGGGGACAAACGGCCGCCCGGTGCGCGAGCATTGTCTTGAATGTGCGTGCCCATCCGCCTGTGAGGAAGATGCGCGGTCTGCCTGTGTGCTCCATCTCCGAGATGAGGCGGTCGATCGCGGCGGCAAGGCCGAAGCGGGCGCCCCCGGCAATCGCGGCAGAGGTGTTTTTCCCGGGCAGCCGAGCCCGGCAGGAGAAGGAAACCTTCGGCAGAAGAGAGGTCTCTGCCAGCGACGAGAGCCACAGTTCCGGTCCCGGGATGATGGCGCCGCCCTCAAAAACCCCTTTCTCGGAGACCCGGTCAACGGTGATAGCGGTGCCAATGGAGACCACGATGAGCGCGCCTGCACAGCGGCGGTATGCTGCCTTTGCCGCGAGGACCCTATCCACCCCGACTGTCTTCCGATTCGTCACGCCAAGAGGGACATCGCAGTCCTCCGGCCTGATGAGCCGGGCAGAGACGCGGAATGAGTCCTCGACGAGGTGCAGGATGGCATGTTCCCGCTCAGGAACAACAGAGGCAACGAAAACCCCCGCGACGTGGCCTCCCGCCGTAGGTAGTGGAAGTGTCGCAGGAAGGCGTGACACGGAAAACGATACGACTCTGGACAACCTGCCCCTGTGGAATACACCGAACTTGGCGCGCGAATTTCCAATGTCCACGCCGACGAAGAAGGATGCCAGACGGTGTGCCGGGGGCATACTGAAAGGATACCACCGGGCAGGTCCCTTCGCAATTCTTCCCGACCATGCAGGTGGAGCAGCGTGGCGCATTCTGGGCAGGAGGATACCTGGGGTTCGTTGTGTCATCTCACAATCTGTCCCACCGAAGGAGCGGATATCTTGAGGTTCCATCTTCTTTTCCGAGATGACGCAGGTTGCAGGACACGGCGCAGACGGTGGATAGAGCGGAGAAGTTCCAGAGAGTTGGCCTGCTGGTGCCGGTGGCAGAAAAGAAGGTTTCCTCAGGAACAATCCGGTCCAGCACCTCCCTCCGCTGCTTCTTCCGTGCCTGCTGATACCTCTTTGCCATCTCCGTGGGGATCTCTCGCCGCGCCTCCATGCAGATCATTCCTCCCATCTGACCACCTCCTTCCCGGTGGTCATTTTCGGATAGATTCCTTCTGTGGCGCAACGAATCCATTTCGGGTAGATTTATTATGGCGCAGGTCGCGGTTTGAAATCCCCTGCGTCTCGTGGTAAAATATATGTGATGAACCACATGTTCAGCCACACAACTGCGAAGCGGCTGGCAGCACGGTCTGTCTTTCAGGCTGTCCGGCTCTACTCCTTCCGAACCTGCCTCTTCTGGTGACGCTCTCCTGCGGCTCAGGTTTCACGCTTTGGTTCGCACACTGAACACAGGAGAAATGCCGTGGTGGAAAAAGCCGTGAACGAACTTCTTTCACTGAAAAATCTGACCGAACGGGAGGCGTACGCTGTGTTTGCGGCGATGACAGACGCGTCTCTTGGACCCGTGCGGTCTGCTGCTGTGCTCACGATGCTGCGGATGAAGGGGGAACAGCCGTCTGAGATTGCAGGCGCTGCGCGCCTGCTGCGGGACCGGGCGCTCAAGGTGCGGGTGTCTCGCCGCCCTGTCTGCGATACCTGCGGCACGGGTGGAGACAGCGCCGGTACCTTCAACATCTCGACGGCGGCTGCGCTCTTGTGCGCCGCGTGCGGGCTGAAGGTTGCCAAGCACGGAAACAGGTGCGTGACAAGCACGTGCGGAAGCGCGGATGTGATGGAAGCGCTCGGCTATCCGCTTACCCTATCTCCGGAGTGCTCGGCCGCGCTGATTGAAAAGGCGGGGTTCGCGTTCCTGTTCGCTCCCCAGTACCACAGTTCAATGAAGCACGTCGCTGAGGTCAGAAGGCAACTGGGATTCCGGACAATCTTCAACATCCTCGGACCCCTGTGCAATCCTGCCGGAGCGACCATCCAGACGATGGGTGTGAGCGAGGAGCGTCTTCTTGCGGTCATCCCGCCGGTGTTCAGGACACTGGGCTTGTCGGGTTTTGTCTTCCACAGCGAAGACGGCCTTGACGAAATCAGCATCGGCGCGCGGACAAGGGTCGTGCGCGTGAACAGAAGCGGCATCGCGCACGAGGATGTGTATCCGAAGGCGCTGGGTCTCTGTCAGGCGAAGCCGGAAGATATCTCTGGAGGTTCACCGTCGGAGAATGCGGAAATCATCCGGAGCGTTTTCGCGGGGAAGGAGCGGGGCCCTCGCAGGGACGTGGTCTGCCTGAACGCAGCGGCGCTCCTTGTCGCGGCGGGAAAGGCGCGGGACCTCGCGTCCGGCATCAGTCAGGCGGCTGAGGCGATTGACGCAGGAGCCGCGATGAGAAAACTTGACGAGATTCTGAGGGAGGCGCAGGCGTGCGTCGCGTAACTGCGATTGTGTGCGTGGCGGTATGGCTCGTGTGTTGCGGGGAGACGGTTCAGGCGGGGCCTGTGGAAGAGATTGCAGCGGGATTTGCGTGCCTTTCCGGTATCCCGGACGGGCTTGTCTCGGTTGCGTGGCTCGCGTCGGATGACTACTTCCACGGCGGTGAGTACGAGCGAGCATACTGTGTGCTGAGGCTCATTACCCGACTGGATCCTGCTGACCCTGAAGCGTGGTCGACGGCTGCGTGGCTTCTCATCAACGGAATTGCCCCAAAGCACGAAGGCAAGAAAAGGCAGGAACTGGTCAGGGCCGGCATCTCGCTGCTTGAGGAGGGGATTTCGCGTACGCCGGGCAGGTGGGAACTGCTGTTTGACCTCGGGTGGGAGAACCTGCAGCAGGACAGACCCGAGGAAGCGCTGGGACTTCTCATCAAGGCGGCAGAGATGGACGCTCCCTTGAAGGTGCATCGGCTGAAGGCAGAGGTGCTGATGCGTCTGGGGAAAAGCAGGGAGGCGGTTGAGGTATTCAGGCGGATGTGGGAACTGTTCCCCTCCTACCGGCAGACAGCCGAAAGGTTCATCAGGAAACTGTCAGATGGTTCTCGAACAGATAGTTCGGCACACGGCGAAACTCCGTGAGCAGCGCAGGAGACAGCGGCCGGCTGCGCTGCTGGCGGCTGAGGCGAAGCGCCGGAGGGATTTCCGCAGCATCGTGCAAAGATTCTCGCGTGGGTTTGGCGTGGTTGCGGAGGTGAAGAAAGCCTCGCCATCCGAAGGACTTCTTGTGCCACGGTACTGTCCGGCCCTCATCGCATCCAGGTACGAGGATGGGGGCGCGTGCGCCGTGTCGGTCCTCACCTGTCCGCCCTTTTTCCTTGGGAAGTTGGAGCACCTGCGGCAGGTCAGGGAGGCGGTTTCGCTGCCCGTGCTGAGGAAGGATTTTCTCACAGACCCGTACGACATCCTTGAGTCGTGCGCGGCCGGCGCCGATGCGGTCTTGCTCATTGTTCGGCTCCTTGACGACGCCGCTCTGGCGTCTCTCTCATCTCTCTCCCGGGCATGCGGAATGGAGACGGTGATTGAGGTGCACGATGAGAAAGACCTGCAGCGGGCTCTTGCCGTGTGCGACAGGAAGACGACAGTCATCGGCATCAACAACAGGGATCTGGCGACTTTGAAGACGGATGTCGCGACCACCTACCGTTTGCTCAGGCACATCCCGGCTGATATAATCAACCATGTTCCGGTCATCAGCGAGAGCGGCCTGTGTCCGGACGATGTCGGCCGGCTTATCCAGGCGGGAGCCAGAGGGATTCTTGTCGGAACCTCGCTGCTGAAAGCGAACAACCACGCTGATGCCGTACGAACATTCCTATCCGGAAGGAGGGTGTATGGAGCGAAAAGTCCTGCTGTCTGAGAAGGAGATGCCGGCCGCATGGTACAATGTTCTGCCTGACCTGCCGAAGCCGTTGCCCCCGGCGCTTCACCCGAAAACAGGCAAGCCCATCACGCCGGACGACCTTGCGCCCATCTTCCCGATGGGACTCATTCAGCAGGAGGTTTCTCCTGAAAGATGGGTCGAGATTCCCGAAGAGGTGAAAGAGGTGTACCGCATATACAGGCCGACTCCCCTGCACCGGGCGGTGAATCTTGAGAAGGCGCTGAAGACGAAGGCGCGCATCTACTTCAAGAATGAATCGGTTTCTCCGGCGGGTTCCCACAAGCCGAACACCGCGATTGCGCAGGCATACTACAACAAAAAGGAAGGAATCAAGCGGATTGCCACGGAAACGGGCGCCGGACAGTGGGGCACGGCGCTTGCGTTTGCCTGCCGGATGTTCGGACTGGAGTGCGTGATCTATATGGTGAGGGTCTCCTACGACCAGAAGCCGTACCGCCGTCTCCTCGCGCAGTCGTGGGGAGCGACGATGTACGCATCTCCGTCGCGCGAGACCTCGTATGGCAGAAAGGTGCTCGAGGCAGACCCTGACTGCCCGGGCAGTCTCGGGATCGCCATCTCCGAGGCGATAGAGGACACCGTGACACATCCCGAGACAAGGTACTCTCTCGGCAGCGTCCTGAATCATGTCCTGATGCACCAGACAGTGGTGGGACTTGAAACCGAGAAGCAACTGGAACAGATCGGCGAAAAGCCGGATGTCCTCATCGGATGCGTGGGAGGTGGAAGCAACTTCGCAGGGCTGGTGCTGCCGTTTCTCCCGCGGAAACTGAAGGGCGAGAAGATACGGTTCGTCGCCGTGGAGCCGAAAGCGTGTCCCACCATCACCAGGGGGCTGTACCGGTACGATTTCGGGGATACGGCGCGCACAACGCCTCTTCTGAAGATGTTCACGCTGGGCCACTCGTTTGTGCCGCCCGGCATCCACGCGGGAGGGTTGCGGTACCACGGGATGGCGCCTCTTGTCAGCCACCTCGTTGAACTCGGCCTCGTGGAAGGCCGCGCGTACCATCAGACGGAATGCTTCGAGTCAGCCCTGCTCTTTGCCCGCACCGAGGGACTACTGCCTGCGCCCGAGACATCCCACGCCATCAAGGCAGTGTGCGACGAGGCAAAGTCGGCTCCTGAAGGGACCGTCATCGTCTACAATCACTCGGGACACGGGTTCTTTGACCTTGGCGCATACGAGCAGTACCTGAAGGGGTCGCTGAAGGACTTCGAGTATCCCAGGGAGAAGGTCGAGGAAGCCCTGAAAGAACTGCCGGCTGCGGGATAGGCAAGAACGTCGCAAGGGTGCGGAGGAGCCGATGGAAAGGATGGTCCGGGTAAAGATATGCGGCATTACCCGACGGGAGGACGCAGAGGAGGCGGTCCGCGCCGGCGCTGACTACCTCGGGCTGAACTTCTGGCTCGGCAGCCAGCGGGCGGTGCGTGCGGCCGACGCCGCCACCCTCATCCCCGACAGGGTCCCCGCTGAACGCAGGGTGGGCGTTTTCGTCAATGCCCAGATAGAGCAGATAGAGCAGGTTGTCCGCATTGCGGGACTCGGGCTTGTGCAGTTGCACGGAGAGGAAAAACCGGAGTTCTGCCGGAGGTTGAAGGCGCGCTTGCCTCGCATACAGATTATCAAGGCATTCAGAATACGGGCGGAAACCGACCTTGAGTGGATTACCCTGTATGACACTGACTTTGTGCTTCTGGACGCGTGGGACGCCGGCTCCCCGGGCGGCACGGGGAAGAAGTTTGACCACTCAGTGCTGGGAACCGCGAAACTGCCGATGCAGCGCGTATTCATCGCGGGCGGCATCACGCCTGACAATGTGGATGAACTGCTGTCGGTGTGCCGTCCGTACGGCATAGACGTTGCCACCGGCGTGGAGCGCTCTCCGGGAGTCAAGGACCCCGAGAAGATCAGGAAACTGATCGCGAAAGTACGCAGTCATGCAGGCACCTGACCGGAGAGGCAAGTTCGGACCGTACGGGGGGAGGTTCGTACCCGAAACCCTTCATACCCCTCTCGTTGAACTGGAACGCGGCTTTCGGAGGACAGCGAGGAAGATCTCTTTCAGGCGGCGGCTCTCCGCTCTCCTTTCCTGTTACGCAGGAAGACCAACCCCTCTGTTCCACGCGGAACGGATTTCCAAACTGGTCGGCTGTTGCGTGTTCCTGAAGCGGGAGGACCTTGCGTTCACTGGCTCGCACAAGATCAACAATACGCTTGGCCAGACGCTTCTTGCGCGCGATCTCGGCAAGACGCGGATCATTGCCGAAACGGGCGCGGGCCAGCACGGCGTTGCGACCGCGACGGCTGCTGCGCTGCTGGGACTGCCGTGCCGCGTCTATATGGGAGCGGTGGACTGCGAGCGGCAGCGCCTGAATGTCTACCGCATGCGGCTGCTGGGCGCCGAGGTGGTGCCTGTGGACACGGGGAGCAGGACGCTCAAGGATGCCATCAACGAGGCGTTGCGCGATTGGGCCGGTTCGTTTCGCACCACGCACTATCTCATCGGCTCGGTGGTCGGCCCGCATCCGTACCCGCTCATCGTGCGCGAGTTCCAATCGGTGATAGGACGGGAGGCGCGCAGGCAGATCCTTGCAGCCGCCGGGCGACTCCCCGACGCGCTTGTCGCCTGCGTCGGAGGAGGGAGCAACAGCATCGGGCTGTTTCATCCTTTCGTGAACGACAGACAGGTGAGATTCTTCGGAGTGGAGGCGGCTGGGAAAGGGCTCTCTTCCGGCATGCACGCGGCGACGCTGTGCAGAGGAGTGCCCGGGATACTTCACGGCGCGCGCTCCCTGCTGCTTCAGGACAAAGACGGACAGATTCTCCAGACCCACTCCGTATCTGCCGGACTTGACTATCCCGGCGTGGGACCGGAACACTGCCTGTACCGGGATACGGGACGGGCAGAGTATGTGTCTGCTACAGACAGGGACGCGCTCAGGGCGTTTCATCTGCTTTCTGAACTCGAAGGCATCATCCCTGCGCTGGAATCAGCCCACGCGGTTGGCTGGCTCCTGAGGAACCGGCGCAGATTCTCGCGCAACCAGATCGTGGTCGTTTGTCTCTCGGGCCGCGGGGATAAGGATGTTGCGGAGGTTGCCCGCATAGAAGGGGCGCAGTGCGTATGACTGCCGGAGTGCTTGAATCGACATTTGCCCGCGCGTCGCAGGAGCGACGGAAGGTGCTGGTGGTCTACTTTCCGGCAGGTTTCCCAACGATGAGGGAGAGCGAGCGGGCATTTGAACGCATCGCGGGATGGGGCGCGGACATTCTTGAGGTGGGCGTGCCGTTCTCCGACCCGATTGCCGATGGGCCAATCCTTCAGGCGGCATCCCGGACTGCGCTTGTCTCTGGAGCCACCCTTGCCGGCATCCTCGCGCTCTGCAGCCGGCTCTCGTGCCGCGTCTGTTGCCCACTCGTACTGATGAGTTACTACAATCCCCTCCACCGGTACGGATGCCGGCGTCTGGCGCGCGATGCAAGACACTGCGGCCTCAGCGGGGTGGTGGTGCCAGACCTTCCTCCCGAGGAGAGCGAGCCGCTGCGCGCCGAACTTGCGGGGCAGGGCATCCACCTTGTCAGGTTCGTGACCCCGTTTTCTCCGCCGGCCCGCGTGCGACGGATTGCGCGCGGGGCGTCGGGCTTCCTCTACTGCATCTCTTCAGCGGGCGTGACGGGTCCGAGGCGCGGGTTCCCGAAAGGGCTGTCGGCGCGGCTTCGCTTCATCAAGCGGGTCGCCCGCGTGCCGGTGTGCGTCGGGTTCGGGATCTCTTTGCCCCGGCAGGCCGCTTTTCTCTCCGGCTTCTGCGATGGTATCATTACGGGAAGCAGGGTTGTTGAACTGTGGCAACAGAGGAGATACGATGAGGCAGAACGGTTCGTCCGCGAATGCAGGCAGGCCCTCGGCCGCGCAGGGAGGACGGAAAAGAAAACCGCATAGACTGATTGCGCTCCTCATCCTGATAGGTCTTGTCCTGTGCGGCGCGGCAGGGTACTGGGGATACCAGAGGTACCTGTCCGAACAGAAGCGCATCGCCGAGGAACGCGCCCGCCAGGAACAGGAGGAGCGAGCGCGGCAGGAAGCGCTGCGGCTCCAGCGCGAGATCAAGGCGCGGTTTGACGCGATGCTGCAGGAGATGGAGCGGTTGCTCGCCCAGGGAAGATACGATGAACTGAGGAAGAAGATTGCCGAGGCGCGGGCGTTCGCCGCGCAGCACGGGCTTTCGACCGAGGGGATCGATTCGATAGTCGCGCGGATGGAACTCGCGATCGGGAAGGCGCGGCTTGCCGAACTCGAGCGGCTCGCCGAGGACGATTTTGCGTTCAGGTATGTGAGGGAGGGCGCGCAGGGTCTTGTGCGCATTGCCCAGTTGCGCAGCAGGGCGCAGGCGCTGATCGTCCGCACCTATGGGATGGAGTACAGGGTATGCCTGCATCTTTCCGAATCTGCCGCCGGCGATGGCGCGGCGGGGAGAAACCCTGAACTCAACTACGGCCTCTCAAAACATTTCCTTGCCAGGGCGGTCTCAGTAAGAGAGCAGTACGGCGTCGCCGCCGACCGGGCGAGGGAGCGGCTGCTGCTGAATACACAGAACGCGGTCTTCTTCGGCCAGAAAGCCCTGACGTCTTCGTCTATCCCCGCAGGTTTGTACTGATGAATCGGCGGATCGGAATCGGCGTGCTGGGCTGCGGCACGGTGGGGTCCTCCCTCTTGAAGGCGGTCAGCCGCAAGCGCGCCGCTATCGCGCGCGCCACGGGGCTGTCTCTCAGGGCGGTGCGTGTCTGCGACAGGGAACCTGAAAGGGTGCGGCAGTGGCAGCAGATTGCAGCGTCAGACCCTCTGGATGTGGTGCGCGACCCTGCCGTTGATGTGGTCGTGGAACTGCTCGGCGGAATAGAGCCGGCCTGCTCCCTGGTGAAAGAGGCGATCCGGCTTGGCAAGCCGGTGGTCACCGCGAACAAGGCTCTCCTGTCCGAGCGCGGGGAAGAGTTGTTCGATCTCGCCCGCAGGCATGGGGTCTTGCTCGGGTTTGAAGCAAGCGTTGCGGCGGCCATCCCCATCATCAAGAGTTTGCGAGAAACCTTTGTCGCGAACAGGATTGAGCGGCTCGTCGCCATCCTGAACGGAACAACCAATTTCATCCTGTCGAGGATGGAAGAAGAAACGGTCTCATTCCAGGATGCTCTGCGCCGGGCGCAGTCGCTGGGATACGCCGAGGCGGACCCGCGGCTTGACATCTCGGGGACGGACGCGGCGCACAAACTCGCCATCCTTGCGAGGTACGCGTTTCACACCGTGGTTCCGGTACGGGGCATGTGTGTACAGGGCATTGCGGCGGTTGACCGCATAGACATCGTGTCCGCCCGGGAGTTCGGGTACACGGTGAAACTCCTTGCGGTCGGCCGCAGAGTCGGCAACCGGCTGGATGTGCGGGTTCACCCTGCCCTGCTGCCTCTCAGGCACGTGCTTGCAGGCGTCAGGGATGTGTACAATGCCGTCTATCTCGAGGGTGACCTCATCGGTTCGAGCCTTCTTTTCGGAGAGGGGGCCGGGGGCCCTGCCGCCGCCAGTTCTGTCCTTTCGGACATCGTTGATGTGTGCCTGCGGCCGGGCGCGGGACCCGGCATGCCGGCATCGGGCGGACTGCGCCTGATGCCGTCGGGAGAGGTGGTCTCGCGCTTCTACTTCAGGTTCTCTGCCGTGGACAGGCCGGGCGTGCTGGCGCGCATCTCCGCGGTGCTCGGCCGGCACCGCATCTCCATCGCCTCAGTGACGCAGAAGGAGGCCTGCGGGGACTCCGCGGTGCCGATTGTGATGGTCACGCACCGCGCGCCGCTGCGCAGCGTGCGCGCCGCGCTTGCGGCGATTGACCGCCTTCCAGTCATCAAGCGGCCAACGGTCAGCATGCTCATTGAGGAGTGACGCTCCCGCACAGCGAATGTGTCTGCGGCTCTCCCTCGAGGTAGTGCCTGCCAGCGCCGGTGATCCTGACCGCCACGAGTTTCCCGATGAGTTGCGCATCCCCGCGCACGAGCACCGTTCTTCCGTCAAGGCCGTGTGCCTTGAGGTGTCCGGGCATGGTGACCGCAGTCCGCTGGACGAGCACGATGCGGCGGCTTCCCACCGTGGCACGGTTCTTCCGGAGAGAGATTGAGTCCTGAAGGCAGAGAAGCTCGCGATGCCTGCGTCGCTTTTCCTCGGGGGGAACGTCGTCAGGCAACTGTGCCGCCGCCGTGCCCGGCCTGGGAGAGTACGCGAAGACGAAGAGGTCGTCAAACATGCCGTCGGCGACCATCTGCCGTGTCTCTTCGAAGTCACCCTCAGTCTCGCCGGGGAATCCCGTGATGAGGTCGGAGGTGAGCATCCCGTCGGGAACCAGCGCGCGGAACTCCCGCACGATGTCAAGGTACTGCTGCCTTGTATAGCCGCGCCGCATGTGCGCAAGCACCCGGTCTGATGCCGACTGGAGTGGAAGGTGGAGATGCCGCACCAGTTTCGGCAGTCGCCGCCAGGCGTGCAGGAGTTCGGGGGGCATATCCTTCGGATGCGAGGTGAGAAACCGTATCCTCAGGATACCCGGTATCTCGTGGACCGCCTCAAGGAGAGAGACGAACGCCCTGCCGCCGCCTCCGTACTCGTTCACATTCTGCCCGAGGAGCACCGCCTCCTTCGCTCCGTTGGCGCTCAGATGCTCTATCTCGGAGAGGATCTCCCGCATCGGACGGCTGCGCAGGGGGCCCCGGGCAGCCGGCACGATGCAGTAGGCGCAGCGGTTACTGCACCCGCTGGTGATGGGAACAGAAACCGACACGCTCCCGTTTGCACAGGGAAGCGGAGAGAAACGGTTGTCAGAGTCGCCGAGGGCAAGGACCTTTCTGCCCGACGCCATCTCGTCCAGCAGGCGGGGCAACCGCGCCCATTGGGCAGGAGCGCACACTCCCGAGAGGAAGGGGAATTGATCGAAAAGCGACGCTCCGTGGACTCCCGCCATGCATCCGTAGAGACACAGAAAAGGGGTCCTGCCTCGCTTTCGGACACACGAGCGCAGGAATCCCATCGCCCGGTCCTCTGCGTGCTGGCGGACGCTGCATGTGTTGACGACGACCACATCCGCCTCGCCCGGCACGGCCGCTTCTTCCCATCCTGCGGACGCCAGCAGGCATCTGAGGCGCTGCGACTCCGCCATGTTCATCTGGCAGCCGTAGGTCTTCAGGAAGTACCTGGGCATCACCGGACGCGTCGGAAGCACCAGAGGGCTCCTGCAATGGCTCCCGCCGCGGTCAGGAGATTCCATCGCAGGGTGGCGCTTGCGCGGACAGTGGCGATGACGATGTCTGTCTCAGGCAGGCAAAGGCACAGCGGGCGAAACGGGGAAAAAAGCCAGCCGCGCGCAAGCCAGTCAGGACCCCATATCCGCAGCGCCTCTCCGGCGACGGTTCCTATGCACGCGGACAGCAGCACGACAAGACCGACGTAGACAACACGCATTCTGTCTCTCTCAGGTCAGGCGCGGGACTTGCCGCCAGATATGTTGATGACTGTCCCTGTGATGTAGGACGCGAGGTCTGACGCGAGGAAACAGACAACGGTCGCAACCTCGTCAAGGCGGCCCACTCTGCCAAGGGGGATAGACGCCTTCTCATACCCTTTGCGCAGTTCTTCGACAGTGATGCCTCTTGTGTACGCAAGTGCCCGTTCGTACTCGGCGGTGCGCAGCGCGGTCTGTTCAAGGATGCCGGGAGCGATGCCCACGACCCTGATGCCGTGCCTGCCGAGTTCCTTCGCCCACGACCTTGTGAAGGAGTACAGTGCCGCTTTCGTCGCCGCGTATACCGACTGGCCGTGCGAACCCTCGAGCCCTGACTCCGAGGACACGTTGATGATGACACCGCCGCCCGAACGCATCATGACTCTGGCAGCCGCCTGTGCGCACAGGTACGCGCCTTTCTGGTTGATGCTCGTCATCCGTTCCCATATCTCCTCGGTCATCTCCTCCTTGCCGGCAGGGTCCACGAGGAGCCGGGGGATGAGGATGCCGGCATTGTTCACCAGAATGTCCAGCCGTCCGAACCTTGTCACGACCTCGTGCACCATCTCCGAGACGCTGGCGCCATCCGCTACATCAGCGCGCAAAAACAGCGCCTGTCGTCCCGCTCCGGTCAGCGAATCGGCCACCTGCTGGCCCGTGTCCGAGATGTCCGCGATGACGACGGACGACCCCGCCTCCGAAAGCCGAAGCGCGATGGCTCTGCCGAGACCCGCGCCAGCGCCGGTGACGATTGAAACCCTGCCTGAAAGGTCTATCGGGATCATACGCGGTTGTATTGTATCTGCACGGGGTGTTTTGTCAAACCCGCCTCCGTCAGGTATAATTCCAGACGTATGAGAGAACTGACGCCTGAGGAGATGCGGCCCGCAGCGGTCGGCGGCGAACTGTCGTTTGAGACGACTGACGAGGTTCCGTCTCTTGAAGGGCTTGTGGGACAGGACCGCGCCGCCGGCGCAATCGAGTTCGGGCTGCGCATCAGGAGTACGGGGTTCAACATCTTCGTATCGGGCCTGTCCGGCACCGGAAGAACCACCTCGGTGCTGTCGGCGGTGCGCGCGATGGCAGAGACCGAGCCTACCCCGGACGACTGGTGCTATGTCCACAACTTCGCAAATCCTGACGAGCCGGTGGCCATCCGTCTGCCAGCCGGAAAGGCGGTTGCGTTCCGCAGGGATATGGAGACCCTCGTTGCGGAACTCCGGGTTGAGATTCCAAAAGCGTTTGAGGCGAAGATGTACGAGGAGGTCAGGAACTCCATCATCAAGGAGTTCCAGAGGCAAAAGGAACGCATTTTTGAAGAACTTGAGCGGATGGCGAAGACAGCGTCGTTTCAGATTCAGCAGACGCCCTCCGGCGTGACCTTTGTGCCGCTCATAGAGGGCAAACCGCTTGCCGACGAGGACATCGAGAAACTCACCGACCACGCCCGCATGGAAATCCGCAAGAAGCGAGAGCTTCTTTTCGAGCAGTTGACCGAGAGCCTCCGCAAAGTCCGCGAGGCGGAGAAGCAGACGAGGGCGAGGCTTGCGGACCTTGAGACGCAGGTGATCTCGGGCGTCATCGAGCCGCGGTTCCGCGAACTGAAGGAGCAGTACGCCTCCTTCAAAGAGGTGCTCGACTACCTCGACGCGGTGCAGAGGGACATCCTCTCAAATGCTGACGATTTTCAGGAGAAGAAGGAGGTGGAGGTCTTGCCCGGCCTGCGGCTTGGTGGCAAGGACCAGTCGCTTGCGCGGTACGCCGTCAATGTCTTTGTGGACAACTCCTCCACGCGCGGGGCGCCGGTCGTCCACGAGCTGAATCCGACGGCGTACAACCTTTCGGGGCGGATTGAGTACCGCCCCCAACTGGGAGCGATGGTCACGGATTTCACGATGATCAAGCCGGGAGCTCTCCACCGCGCGAATGGGGGGTACCTCATCGTGCAGGCGGTTGACCTCCTCAGGAACTACTACGCGTGGGATACGCTGAAGCGGGCGCTGCGCAACAGGACCATCCTCATACAAGACATTAACGAGCAGTTCCGCCTGATCAACACTCCGACGCTGAAACCCCAGCCCATCCCCGCGGAGATGAAAGTGATCGTCATCGGTACCCCCCTGATCTACTACCTCCTCTACACCTACGACGACGAGTTCAGAAAGTTGTTCAAGGTGAGGGCGGATTTCAGTTCCTTCATGAAGAGAGACGCCGCCGGCGTGCGCAACTACGCATCGTTCATCAGGCGCATCTGCGCGGAGGAACGTCTGCCTGCGCTGGACAGGGAAGCGGTCGGCGCCGTGCTGGAATATGGGTCGCGCCTCAGCGAGCATCAGGAGCGGCTGACGACCCGGTTCATCGCGATCGCCGACCTTGTCCGGGAGGCTGCGTTCCTTGCGATGTCCAGCGGGGGCGGAACGGTGAGAGAGGAGCATGTCCGCAGGGCGCTTGAGGCAAAGGCGTACCGTTCCAATTTGATCGAGGAGCGCGTGCGGGAACTGATCTCCGAAGGCACCATTTTCATAGACACTGATGGCGCTGTGGTGGGGCAGGTCAACGGGCTCTCCGTGTCTATCGTGGGAGACCACGCGTTCGGGAGGCCCGTGCGCATCACGGCACGGGTGTACGCGGGACGGTCAGGGATGGTCAACATAGACAGGGAGACGAAACTTGCCGGCACCATTCACAACAAGGGGTTTCTCATTCTTTCCGGCTACATGGGAGAGAAGTTCGGCGCCGGATTCCCGCTGGTGTTTTCCGCGACCATCTGCTTTGAGCAGTCGTACGACGAGATTGAGGGAGATAGTGCGTCGTCTGCGGAACTGTACGCCCTTCTTTCCGCCCTTGCAGGCGTCCCGCTGCGCCAGTCCGTCGCCGTGACCGGTTCCGTCAACCAGAAGGGCGAGATTCAGCCGGTGGGCGGCGTGAACGAGAAGATTGAAGGCTTTTTCGCCGCCTGCAAGGCCAAGGGAAAGGTGGACGGGCACGGTGTCATCATACCGGAGGCGAACCGCAAGCATCTCGTCCTGAAGCCGGAGGTCATCGAGGCGTGCCGGGACGGCAGGTTCCACATCTGGACAGTGAGGACGATAGACGAAGGGCTGGAGATTCTCACGGGTATGCCCGGAGGCGCTCTGCTCCCCGACGGAAGGTATCCAGAGGAGAGCGTCAACGGCCGCGTGATGGCGCGGCTGACCGCCCTTCTGCGCGCCTACCACAGACGCGAGGCGGGCAGGCCGAAAGAGTCCGGGAAGCGCGGACTAAACCGGTTCCGTCGGAAACCGTCTCAAAGAAAACAGGAAAAGGGACACGCGTGAGGACAAAAGGCGTGGTCGTCTGCGGGCTTGTCTTGATGCTCGCGGGGTGGAGGTGCGTCGAGGCGCAGGGGTTGCCGGAGACGGTCTTTTTTGACTTCGAAACAGAGTCGGAGAGATGGGCGCCGGAGAAGCAGGAGAACAACGCGGTCAAGGCAACCTCCCTGTCCACCCTCAGGGCGCTCACCGGCAGGTCGTCCCTCAAGATAGACCTGAAACTGCCCGGAGAGGGAACCGTCGAGAAGGATTTCGTGCGGGACCTCTCACGGTTCAGAAACCTTGCCCTTTCGGTCTATGTCGGAGAGGAAGCGCCGGCTGACCTGAGGATACTTGTGTATCTGAAAGACAACGAGTGGCTGTGGTTCCAGTCGCCCCTCCAGTCGGTTCAGAAAGGCAAGTGGAACCGGATTACGCTGAGCGTGCTGCCGGAAAGCACCGTCTGGGAGCCGAAGGGGCACAGCCAGCCGTGGTCGTCCAAGTCGCTGGCGAACATCAGGAAGATAGGGATCAAGGTGTTCTCCTCCGCGGCGGCGCAGACGTCCATCTTCGTCGACGGTGTTCTGGGCGAAGCGATGTACTTCCCGCTTGTGTCCCTTTCCAGCAAGACGGTTGCGTGCTACGAGCCGGTGGAAATTTCATTCAATCTTCCCGACCAGTACGCCAACCCGTTCAATCCCGACGAGGTGGCGGTGGACGCCTTTTTTTTTGACCCGAACGGCACGACGGTTTCCGTGCCCGGCTTCTACTTCCAGAACTACGAGCGCGAACTGAGGCGTGGCGAGGAGAACCTCGTCCCCGTGGGGTACCCGTCGTGGAAGGTTCGCTTCACCCCCACTGTTCCCGGAGAGTACTCCTTCACTGTGAAGGTGAAGGACCGCTCGGGAACCAGAGAGAGTTCGAGGCAGAAGTTCTTTGTGAATCCGTCCCGCGCGCCGGGCTTCGTCAGAATCAGCCCGGTGGACGGCCGTCTGTTTGCGTTCAGCAACGGCTCGACATTCTACCCGGTGGGGCTCAACATCAGGTCGCCGACAGACACGCGGTACGCCGGGTTGCGCGGGCGCCCGGTTGACCCGGACGCGGGCACTTTCTACTACGAAGAGTACTTCGGCAAGATGAAGGATGCCGGAATGAACCTCTGCGAGGTCTGGATGTCGTCGTGGTTCGCCGGTCTTGAATGGATTGAGAACCGGCCGGGGTACAAGGGGGTCGGCTGGTACAATCTGCGGCACGCGTGGAAGATGGACCGGATCGTGGAGTACGCGGCGCGCAACGGCATCTACCTGCAGATATGCCTCATCAATCACGGCTCCCTGTCGACATTCTGCGACGAGGAGTGGGCGTTCAACCCGTACTTCACAAAGAACGGCGGCCCCAATCCGACCCCTGAGGACTTCTTTACGAATCCGGTTTCAATTGAATTCACCAAGAGGAAACTGCGCTACATTGTCGCGCGCTGGGGATACAGTCCCTACGTGTTCTCGTGGCTCGTGCTGAACGAAATCAACCTTGTGGGGTCGAGCGGGAGGTTCCACGGCACCGAGATTCCGCGCCAGTGGTATGAGGAGGTGGGAGGATACCTGAAGAAGATTGACCCGTGGAAGCACCTCGTCACCTGCCACTACACCGTCCTCATTGACAACAGTCTGGTGCGCTCGCCGGTCATCGATTTTGTCATCACCAACGGCTACTACGACTGCCGGAATGAGTCGCTCGTCAGTTTCCTCTGGAACATCTACAGGTTCAACGAGCGGTTTGGCAAGCCGACCTTCGTGTCGGAATACGGAGGCACGCCGGGCGGTTCCCAGACATCCAACCTCGTGCGCGACATCGTGACCGGGCTCTGGGCGGGCTACCATCTCCCGTTCGCGGCGGCACCCCTCTTCTGGTGGCACCGATTCGTGGCGGAGATGGACTGCTTCAAGTACTACCGGTCTTTTGCGGACTATATCTCAGATATTGACCGCGGGGCAATCAACCTGCGGGAGCAGGATGTCTCGTTCGCGGGCGCGCCGTCGCGGCCGGTGGTGGGGATGGCTATGTCAAGCCGGGTCTTCGCCACCTGCTGGGTGGCAGATAGAGCGACGCTCTACAACACGGAAGGCGTCCAATTTGCGCCTGTGCGCAACGCCGTCGCCGTTCTCGCGGACAAGGAGCCAGGCACGTACCGGGTCGTCTTCTGGTCGATGGAGAACGGGTACCTCTCGGAACAGATGGTGAGCGTGGGAGATGATCGCCGGCTGAGCGTGGAACTTCCTCCCTTCGAGAAATGGATCGCATTCAAGGCCAGGCCGGCGTCGTGACCCCCGCAGACGCTGTGCCGCGCGTGGAGATTCCGGAGGAGACGGCATACCGGAGTCTCACATGGTGGCAGTGGGCGGCTGTTCTGCTCCTTGCCGCGGGATTCTGCCAGATGGTCTGGCTGTACCTCACCTCAAAGACATACCTGCCGTTCTATGTGATTTCCAGCGTCTACCTCATCATCATCTCCCACAAGTTCGCGCTGGTGCTCAGGGGAGTTTTCTCAAACAGGGAAGTCCGCGTCTCCGAGGTGGAGATCCTTTCGCACCGCGACTGGCCGGTGTACACGATTCTTCTGCCCATCTATCGGGAGAGAGAGATTTTCCCGCAGTTGTGCCGCGCGGTCGAGTACCTTGACTATCCCAAGGACCGCCTGGAAGTGATCCTTCTCACCGAGGAGGACGACGAACAGATGCGGTCCGTTCTGGCTCAGTGGGTGCCTCCGCCGTGGTGGAAGGTCATCACGGTTCCCCACTCCCTGCCCAAGACGAAGGGCAAGGCGCTGAACTTCGGGCTGGCGGTCGCCACGGGTACGTACCTTGTCATCTACGATGCGGAGGACATCCCTGAGCGAGACCAGCTGAAGAAGGCGGTCATCGGCTTCGAGCGAAGCCCCGCCAATGTCGCCTGCCTGCAGGCGAAACTGAACTACTACAACCCTGAGCAGAACATCCTCACTGAGTGGTTTACCGCAGAGTACTCAAGTTGGTTTGACCTGTATCTGCCCGGTATTGACTCGATGAGTGCGCCCATACCGCTGGGAGGGACCTCAAACCATTTCCGCACCAGTGTGCTGAAAGAGTTGAAGGGGTGGGACCCGTTCAATGTGACGGAGGATTGCGATCTTGGCATCCGTATCTTTCGCAGGGGCTACCGCACCAGAGTGCTCGATACGACCACCTGGGAGGAGGCAAACAGCGACCTGAACAACTGGATCAAACAGCGGAGTCGGTGGGTGAAAGGGTACATTCAGACCTACTTCGTCCACATGCGCAATCCCCTCGCCCTGCTCCATCGCCTTGGATGCATCAATTTTCTCCACTTCACCCTGATCGTCGCCGGGAACTTCTTCGTGCTGTGCTTCAACCCTGTGGCGTGGGGGCTATCCGTGTACTGGCTCGCCTCGTCCCGGCATCTTGAATTCTACCTGCCGAACCTCTTCTTTCAGATTGTGACGCCGCCGCTGCTCATCGGGAATGTGCTGTTCGTGCTTATCAATGTGCTGGGGGTGATTAACCGCAAGTACTATCGGCTCATCCTTGCCGCTCTTCTCTCGCCGGTCTACTGGGTGTTGATGAGCGTGGGTGCGTGGAAGGGGCTGTGGCAGTACTTCTTCCGCCCTCACTACTGGGAAAAGACAGACCACGCCCTGTTTGGCGTGATCACAGAGACCCGTAGCCGAACCGCCTGAAGATGTCGGGACGATTCCGCCAGTCCTCGACCGTCTCGACGCGCAGGTCAAGATAGACCTTCTTCCCGGTGAACGCCTCAATCTCCTCGCGCGCACGCCTGCCTATCGCCTTAACCTTTGCCCCGCCTTTCCCGATGAGCATCCCCTTCAGGTGGTCCCGATCAACGATGATCGCCGCCCTGATGACGAGCAGGTCTTCCCGGCCCAGGCCCTGCCGCATCTCCTCCACCGCCACCGCCGTCGCCTGCGGCACTTCCTCGTAGGTCAGGGCGCACACTTTCTCTCGTATGAGTTCGGCGATCAAGTAGTCATCCGGAAGATTGGTTGTCGACTCCCGGGGGAAAAGCGGCTGTCCCTCGGGCAGGGCCGCGAAAACTGCCGCTTCCACGTCTGGGAGGTTCTCGCCTGTCAGCGCGGAGACAGGTATGATTTCCAGAAACGGATGCCTCTTGCTTGCGTCGCTGATGAGCGGCAAGAGCGTCCGTCTGTCAGGCACCAGATCAATCTTCGTCAGGCACAACACGGTGTGCGTGCGGGATGCGCGGACAATCTCAAGGATTGCCTCATCTTCCTGCCTCCATCCGCGGGATTCCGCCAGCATCAGCACAACATCCGCCTCCGCAACGGAAGAGCGGACGGTGCGGACCATCACCTGTCCGAGTTCGTGCCTTGGTTTCTCAAAGCCGGGCGTGTCAATGAAGACCGCCTGTCCTTCGCGTCCATTCAGGATGCCGAGGACTTTCAGCCTCGTCGTGGCGGGACGGGGAGAGACGATGGAGATCTTCCGCCGGAGGAGGCTGTTCAGGAGGGACGACTTGCCGACATTCGGCCTGCCGACTATGGCAACGAGTCCTGACTTCATGCGTTCCCGCGCACGGGGCACGGCCGGCTCAGAGCGCTACCTCTTTCTGCTGCTCGGCGGACTCCCGCTCCTTCAGAACCACCGCGAGGGACTCGCGCGCCTGTTCCGGCGAGATGACTGCAAACGGCTTGCTGTGAACCACATGCTCAAAGAAGTAGCGAAGTTCGTAGTAGTACCCGCCAAGGTCGCCGATATTCCCGGCGCTCAGGTCCGCCTTCTTGGTCTCAAAGACGGGGCGCTCGATCTTTCCGCTGTGTTCGTAGACGGTGAGCGTCGGCTTTGCGCGGGAATTGAACTCGACGGCGGCTTTCTCGTACAACGCGGTGAAACTCATGACGAATGGGTATGTCGGCGGGAAGTCCCAGCCCCCTTCCACGGACGCGACCAGTCCGCTGGCAAATCTGAACGTGGAGGCGACATGGCAGTGTCCAATCTCTGTCTGCCGGGACCTCGCCATGACAGATACCGGTTTCTCTCCCACGAGGTAGAGGAGAAAGTCGGTGTCATGGATATGGAGGTCCAGCAGGGCGCTGCCCGACTTTGACGGGTCGAGGAACCAGTTCTCCCAGCCCCATGTTGGCGTCGGCGACAGCCGCGACATCGAGATCCAGAGGAGTTTGCCCCACCGTCCCCGGTCGTGCATCTCCTTCAGGTAGCGGTACTCGTTCCAGAACCTGATGACGTGCGCAACCATAAACCGCACATTCTTCGCGCGGCAGGTGGAGATCATCTCATCCGCGTCTTCAAGGGTGAGCGCGATGGGCTTTTCGCAGACGATGTCCCTGTGGAGTTCGGCTGCCCTGATGACCGCCTCTTTGTGGAGAAAGGTGGGCAGACAGATGTCAATGATGGTGATATCTTCTCGGGCGAAAAGGTCGTCGGCCGAGTAGTAGGGGATGCTCCGGAACTTCTCGGCAAGGGACTTTGCCCGGTCTGCCCTGATATCCGCGATGCCCGCAATCTTAATGTCCGGGAACTGGCTGTACACCGCCGCGTGCATCGCTCCCATGAATCCCGCGCCCAGAATGCCGACCTTATGCATGACATCTCCTCCTTCTCTTGGTGAGGGTCGTATTCCGCACTGCTGCCGCGCCGCTACTGCCAGACAATGCCGAGGTACAGAAGATTCTTTCCCTCGGTCGCCACTCCGTTTTTTCCGTCCGAGGAGCCCCGGAGGAGTTGCGCCTTTGGATCCACGCGGCAGTTCCACAGGGAGTTTCCGTCCTGAGAGAGGAAGTAGTAGTACCCGGCCTTCCTGCCCGTCAGCACGCTGAGAAGGTCTCGCGAAAACGTTGACAGATGCTCCTCGTCCCCGGGGGAAAGCGTGTACGCGCGCGTCCCGTCCCGCCTGAACACGACCGCGGGTCCGCCCGCCGGTTCGGCGCAGAGGAACTCTCCTTCCGGAGAGAACCGCACCTCCGCGATCCGGCCGGTTGCCGGATGCTGCCACAGGAGGTTGCCCTCGTCGGAATAGATAGCCACCTGCTGGTTCTCCATACCTGCGGCAACGAGCGTGCCGTCGTCCGACACGGCGATGCTGGTGATCCATGCGGGAAGCGTCCGTTCCCAGACGAGCGCGCCGCCGCGGTCAAGATAGATCAGCCGTTCGTTCACGGCGACTGCGACAAAGGTGCCTCCCCGCGTGATCGCAAGGGCGCGACCGATGTTGCTCATCCTCTTCTTCCACAGCAGCCGCCCCTGCGCGGTTGCCAGCGTCAGAGTTCCGTCGAGCGCTGTCCAGGCAACCGTTTCTCCATCGGGAGAGATGCCAACCTTCAGGATGCTGTCGGACGCGGAGAATCTCTTCAGCGCGCTGCCGGCGCCGGAGATAAGGTAGACCGCTCCGCTGTCGCACCCGCAGACAATCCGTGAGGCGTCCGCGGATACACGCATATCCGAAATGTCCGCCTCCGTCTCGTATGTCCACAGAACCCTCGTTTCAGGCAGCAGCAGTTCTTTCGGCACCTGTGAGCCGCGGAACAGGGCGACGAAACGTTTCGTGAGATTGGGCAGATACCTGATGTCCGCGTTTCGGAATTCATAGGGCTGGGACCACGCATTCTTCCACGGGTTGAAGGTTCGAACCTGCAGGAGGTATGTGCCGCCCACCTGCGAGAGGACAGCGCTGACAACCAGGTTTGCGTTGACCATCTTGCCTACGAGAGAGAGAGAGGTATCGTCGGAAAGGTCTGCCTGGGTCAACCCCTGCTCCGTGAGGACTTTCTGGAACGAACTGTCGCTGACAATCTGGACGGTCGGCACCGAAGAGATTTCGGAGCGAAACAGTTCGTTGAACTCGGTCTGAAGGAAGTCCGGCACGTTCCGAAAAAGTACATCGAGAACCAGTACGGTAGGTCGCCTGATCCTTTCCTGAATGCTGGCTACGCGTTTTTTGATCTCGCTCAACGGGTAGCGGGTGCCGTGGAAGTTGCCAGAGTCAAGGCACGAGGAGAGGCTCTCGTACGCAACGATCGCCTCTTCCCACGCCCCCTGCTTCTCGCTGAGTTCTGCAAGCAGCATGAGCGCATCGGCATCGGGAACAACGGAACGGTCAAGGTACCTGCGATAGTGAATGACGCATTCCTTGTCCCTGCCGTGCGCGCGCGCGAAATCGCCGAGAATCCGTTCCATGTAGGCGTCCGGCGACGCCCATCTGAGCAGCCGAAGGGAAGCGAATGTGCGCGGCCACGAGGAAGGCCAGTTCGCGGCGGAAAAAGGCCGGGCATCGTCGGTGAGGCGGCGGGCAATGCGCAGGTTCCAGTCTGCGCGCTGGATGTCTCCGGAGGAGTCGGCGACATTCGCCTTCTCTATGTATGCCCACACTTCCGCCGAAAAGACCGCACGCAGGTCTCTGTTTGCCTCAAACCACGATGCTGCCCACAGCGATGCAGGAAACGCGACAAGCGCCAGCGCGCATCTGACAGACCGTATCATGGCGTTTCTCCGAACAGAAGGGTTCCGAACTGGTCAGGTCGATCGATCCTGCCTGTCCATGTGGTGTGGGGCAGATGGTCAGATTCGCGGTGCACGTTGAATCCCCAGAGGCGCGAGGGATCCGGCGCCGCCCGCATGTCTGTCAGCGGCACGGCGATCTCTGCCGACCAGCCTGTGTCACTTACGGCTGCCGCCGCCTTCCATCCAGGAGCCCAGGAGCGTTCGGGCTCGCTGTCTCGGTAGAACTTCCAGACATAGCAATACTTGACCAGCGAGAACGGATGGATGACGAACTGATACCACTCGTGGTATGTGTTGCTCGGATTCAGCGACACGGTGATGAAGTCCCTGCTGTTGAGGGACAACGAACGCGCCTGCGGGTCGTCCGCAACGACAAGGAAGTAGATGTTTTTCTCGTCGTAGACCACGGCAATCCGTGTCTGAGCGCTCGCCTTGGATTTCGGGTCGTCGATAGAGATGAACGCGTCCTTCTGCTGGACCGTGAGCCAGATGCGGTCGTCAGGTCTTCCGTCTATCTCGATGGGGACCGTGGTGCGGTAGGCGGTGATGGTCTTGGGAATGACCTCGCGGATTCCTCGCTTCTGAACGGCGAAGGCGCTGCGTATGGCGGGAATCTCCGCCCGGATTGCCGCCGGAAGAAGCGGGTCTTCAAGGAACGAGGCCGCGTGGGAGCGGATAGGTTCTATGTTCTCGCTGGCAAGCGCCACCAGCACCTCAGCCCCTTTCTTTTCTCCAAGCCGCGCGACTGCCCACGCGGCAAGCGCCTTGACCTCGAGTTCAGAGTCGGACACCAGCCGCATCAGCAAGGGGAGGGAGCGCTGCGCGTTGGCAGACACAAGGGTCTCCACGGCAAGTTTCTGATTCTCGATGGCGGGGTCTGTCAGCATGGAGAGAGCGGTTTGCACTCCGTCGGCATGTCCGGTCCGGGCGAGTGCCCAGGCGCACGCAAGCCGGACCTCCGCGTCGTACGAGCCGAGCAACTTCTTCAGGCGGGCGGCCGACTGGGCGTCGCCGATTGCGCCGAGACCGAGCGCGGCGGCCTTCTGCATCTCGGGGTTCTGCTCGTCAAGCAGGTCTCTCAGGGCGGGAGCAAGCCGCGCATCAGGCCTCCTGCGCGCCGCCTGGGCGGCGGCAAGCCGCACCTCGGGATACTCGCTCCTTGCCATGCGGACCGCCAGAGGAATGGCGTCGCGCGCCTCGCACAAATGGCCAAACGTCTTTACCCCCGCCTGACGCTGAACCGGGTCGGCGCTTGCGGTCGCTGTGCCGCACCACGCGATCTCCCTGCCGAGAAGAGCGCGCGCGGTCTGGCGCACCTCGCTGGAAGCGTCGCCGCTCTCGAGAAAACAGAGCGCATCGATGATGTTGCCGTCGTGAGGAGATGTCTCGGCAAGAGCCCGCACGGCCTCCTGCCTCACCTGCCACGAGGGATGCGCGAGCAACTCGCGCAGTGCCGTGCGGATCTGTTCGTCGCCCGCTCGCGCGACCAGCGAGAATGCGGTCCGCCGCACCTCGGGGGGAGTGCTCTCCTGCGTGCCAAGTGTGAGAAGGGGACCTGCGTAGCGCGGACCGAGTGTGTGCGAGATGACGCTCTCGGCGTACCCCCGCACCCGGGCTGACGGGTCGTTGAGCGCCCGCGCGATATCAGGATAGGTGCGCGGGTCGTTCATCCGCTCAAGCGCCCAGAGGGCGTAGATGCGCACCTTCTCGTCAGGGTCGGAAAGTCGTGACACGAGGCCGTTGACCGTATCGGAGGCGTTGAGCCGCACAAGCGTCTTGACCGCCTCAAGCCGGACGCGGACCTCGGGATCTGCAAGTGCCCTTTCAATGGCAAACCGCGCGTCCCCCGCGCGGAACTGCTCAAGAGCCCACATCGCCCGGACGCGCACCTCGGTGTTCGGGTCGTCCAGCGCTCGCACAAGGAGCGGAACTGCGCGTGCGTCCCTCGCCGCCTCCCACACCCAGATTGCGCGGAGGCGTACTGCAGGGTCCTGTGCGGAAAGAAGACGGGTCAGCGGCGTCAGTTCCCCATCGGAAAGTTTCAGAAACGCCGCCCGCGCCTCTTCGCGCCACAGCAGGCGGTTGAGCGTCCAGAGGAGCTCCTCAGCCACCTGCGGGTTCTCGTCCTTCAGATGGCTGACGACCGGCGCCACGGCGCGTTCGTCTCCGTGTTTCGCGATGCCGGTCGCCGCGTACCATCTCACCTGCCAGTAGGAATCGTCCAATGCCTTCAACAGGTCGTCAAGGACTGCCCCCTCGCCGTACCGGACAAGTCCCTGAACGGCAGACAGCCGCACCTTCCACCAGGCGTCGCTCATGCCTTTGCGATATGAGTCGGTGCAGGTCCCGTCGCCGAGGTTCAGAAGGACATCGGCCGCCTTGCTCCGCACCTCCCGAACAGGGTCATCAAGCAGGCGACTGACCTCAGGCAGGTAGACCCTTGTCGCCTCTGTCTGGATCTGGTCAAGTGCGGCAATCTTTTCCTTCACCGTTCCCGCCGAAAGCGCGCGGGGGTCGACCGCGTGCGCCGGCGCAAGAGGCACGATGGCCGCGCACGCCAGCGCAATCACGACGATACGCGTGTTCACACTGCGCAGTATCGCTCTCATGAGAAGCCTTCCCGTGTTCGGCAGACACCCAGCGTCCGTCGGCAACGGCGCGTGGATGCCGCGTGACAGCGTTCTCCGCTCCCGAGGCTCACATCGTGTATTGTACGCACAGATGCTCCGTTTGTAAAGCGTTCGCGCAGAGCGGAACTTATGCCGTCTCAAGGAGTTGCCTGCCCACTGCGTCCACGGGTCCGGCTCCCATCGTCACTACCATGTCTCCGCGCCGCACAATCTCCCTCAGGTACGCAACAATCTCCTCGAATGTGGGAAGATACAGCGCTTCCTTTCCGTGCGCCCGTATGTGCGTGACCAGCGTGCCTGAGTTCACAAGCGCCCGTTCCCGCTCAGAGTCCCTGACGAAGTAGATGTCTGGCACGAGCACCTTGTCCGCCGCTTCAAAAGAGGAGGCGAAGTCGTTCAACAGAAATCGCGTTCTGCTGTACTGGTGTGGCTGAAACACCACGATGAGCCGACGGTTCGGGTAGCGTTCCCTCATCGCGCGCAGCGTTGCCCGGATCTCCGTCGGATGATGGCCGTAGTCGTCGAACACAAGGACTCCCCTGACCTCGCCGATCAGTTCGCATCTGCGGTGGATCCCGGGGTATGATGCGATGGCGTCGGAAATCTCTTTCCATCCAAGTCCGAGTTCGGTGCAGACGGCGGCTGCAGCAAGCGCATTGAGAATGTTGTGGACGCCATGCAGCGGACTTCTCAATCGGCCCGCCACCTTCCCCGCTCTGCGGCACTCAAATTCGACCCACCCGCCGGAACGAAACGCCGCCGCCGCCTGCCACTCTCCGGAGCGGATGCCGTAGGTCACCTTCCTCCGTCCGATGTCGCCGGTCGTTGAGGCGACCACCGGTTCGTCGGCGCACAGGACAAGAAAGCCATCGTGCCTGACCCCCGCGCAGAAGGCGCGGAATGCGTCCGCAATGTCGTCAATGTCCCTGTAGTAGTCAAGATGGTCTTCCTCAATGTTGGTGACCACGGCCACCTCGGGTCTGAGGTGAAGAAACGACCTGCGGTATTCACACGCCTCGGCCACGAAAAACTCTCCCCGTCCAACCTCGGCGCTGCCCACGCCGATCATCTCCCCCCCGATGATGAACGACGGGGAAAGGCCTGCGTGCCTGAGCGTCCATACGAGGAGGCCGGAGGTAGTTGTCTTGCCGTGCGTGCCTGCGATCGCGATGCCCCGCCTGTCGTCCATCAGAAACCCCACCGCCTCCGGATAACTGATGCAGGGGATGCGCCTCCGGAGCGCCTCGCGGTACTCGGGATTGTCGTCCGCAATGGCGTGCGAGCGCACGACAAGGAGGGTGCCATCGGCGATATGTGACGCCGACTGACCGATACGCACCGCAATGCCGGCTGCCCGCAGCCGGTCGACAACAGGCGTGCTGGTGCGGTCGGAACCGGACACAAAGCGGCCGGATGTTTTCAGCATCAGGGCGAGGCCGCTCATTCCGGCTCCGCCGATGCCTATCAGATGAACCGCGCTCGCTCTTGCAAACTCTTCTCTGGTCATTGGAGAAGTATCCTGCGAAGGAGCGAAGCGACATTGCCCTCTCTGTCCACGATGCGGGCCCGCTGGAGGCAGCGGCGCATCTCGTCAGAACGGCGGTACACATCGGCAAGCAACTCCGGGAACCTGCGCGCCGCAGAAACCTCCTGCGGAAGGACCGCGCATCCTCCCAGGGCGGCAACATATGCCGCATTCTCCGCCTGATGCCTTCCGGCAAAGGGATACGGCACGACAATCGCGGGCAGCGCGTGCTCGCACAGTTCGGCAAGCGTGCCCGCCCCCGCTCTGCACACCGCCGCATCCGCGGCGGCGTACGCCGCGCCCATCTCGTAGCAGAAAGGGAGCACGGCGGCGGGCGTGCCGGCGTCACGGTACGCCGCGCGGACGCGTTCAGCGTCAGACCCTGCGAGGTGCAGGAGTTGCCATCCGTCCTTTCTGAAGAAGGCAGCGTGTTGCTGAGCCATGCGGTTGAGGAATGAGGAACCCTGGCTTCCGCCCATGATGAGTAGCGTCTTCAGTCCGCTGCTGAGCCCGAATCTACGCAGCGCCTCGAAACGGTCCGCGCCTCTCCTGAAATCCCGCGGGATTGGCAAACCGGTGTGCCAGGTTTTCGCCGTCCGCAGTCCTCTCGTGTCGGGGAACGTGACCGCAGTCGCTGTTGCGCACAGCGACAGCATTCGTGTGGCGCGTCCCGCTGTCACATTCTGCTCGTGAAGAACAAGCCGCACTCCTGCCGCGCGCGCGGCGAGCGAAAGCGGCACAGACGCGTAACTTCCTGTTGCGAACACTGCTGAGGGTCGGCAGGAAGCCAGTATGGCGTTGCATCGCCGCAGGATGTCAGGGATACGGACGCAAAGAGGCAAGGCACGCCTCATGCTCGCGCGGAAGTCCGGAAAAAACCACGCCGGGAAGCCCTTCTTCTGCAGCCAGTGACGGATATATCCGCGGTCCGGCACCACGAACCCGACGCGAATCTGACTGCCCGGACATGCGAGTTCCTCCCCTGTTGCGAGCCCCGGGAAAAAGTGGCCACCTGTGGGGCCTGTCGTGATGAGAAGGTCCAGTGGCATTTCTCATTATAGCACGGGTGGAGTAGAATCTCATGCGTGGAACCTCTTTCCGCAGTTTCGGGTGCGGGCAGACGGCTCGCCGTCGGTCTTGTCTCTGGAGGCCTCGACAGTTGCCTCGCGGTCGATGTCATCCAGAAGCAGGGGTTTGATGTCATAGGTGTCTTCGTGCGGACTCCATTCCTGCAGCGAAGGGGACAGAAGGTCCTCGCGAATGTCCGGTCAATGGCGTCCCGCCAGAGGTTTGAACTCGTCATCATTGAGGCAGGAGAAGAGTATCTCGCCCTCGTGACCTCTCCCCGCTTCGGCTATGGCAAACGGCTCAATCCATGCATTGACTGCCACATCTTTATGCTGAGAAAGGCGGCGGAAGTCATGCGGGATGCCGGAGCCCAGTTCGTATTCACCGGGGAGGTGCTGAACCAGCGCGGGATGTCCCAGACATATCCCTCTCTGACGAAGGTGCAGAAGGAGTCGGGTCTTGGCAGGTGGCTTGTGCGCCCTCTGTCAGCACGGCTCCTCCCTGTGACAGAACCCGAAGAGGAGGGACTCCTCGACAGAGAGCGGCTTCTTGCGATTCGCGGGAAGCAACGCCAGGTTCAGATTGCCGAAGCGGCGGCCCGCAACCTGACCTTTTTCGGCAGCCCTGCGGGAGGGTGCCTGCTGACCGATGCGGGGTTTTCCCGGCGACTCGGCGACCTGCTGGAGCAGGGAGAACCTCTGGACCTCCGGACATGCGTGCTTCTTCAGACGGGCAGGCACTTCCGCGTGGACAGCCGGACGAGGCTGATCGTTGCCAGAACACCGGAGGAGGAGTCCATCCTGCGGGAGAACGCCGGGCCGTCAGACCTGCTTCTGTGCGAAGACAGCAGGGACGTTCCGCTGGCGCTGATTCGCGGGGCGTGTTCGCGCGTATGCCTTGAGGTTGCGGCAGCGTACGGCAGGCACGCCAATGCGGTCATCACGGTCCGCTCGGCGGACGGAGCGTGTGTGTCGCGACACTGCGTCCCCCGGCGGGAGAAGGCCGCATTTTCCCGTTACCTCATCACATGAACGGACGCCAGCGCGTATATCGCAGCAGGTGCGAGGCGGAGGGACTGGTACGGTTTGAGGTCAGGGAAGGAGAGACAGACCTCCTTGTTCTGGCAGCGAAGGACCTTCGGCAGGCGGCGCGGAAGGAGGTGCGCGCGCACCGCGCAGCGTTGTGCGATTATCTGCTCCGCAGGCCGGAGTTTGCCACCTCGTTTCACCCTCTGGCCGTAGAGCCGTCGGCTCCGCTTGTGGTCCGGATGATGAGCGAGGCGTCATTTCTGACAGGGACCGGTCCGATGGCGTCGGTCGCGGGCGTCCTTGCTGAACTGGTCGGCAGGGCGCTTCTTCCGCACTCGCCCGAGGTGATTGTGGAGAACGGGGGAGACATCTTCCTCCGGACAAACCGGCCGACAACCGTCGCAATATGGGCGGGCAGTTCCGTGCTGTCGGGCAGAGTCGGGGTGCGCGTGGCTCCGGCGCCTGCGGGCGCCGGTGTGGCGACCTCAAGCGGAACCGTGGGCCACTCATACAGCGCGGGGAGCGCGGACGCGGTGACAGTGGTTGCGGAATCGGCGCCTACGGCAGACGGGATGGCAACTTGCCTCGGGAATATGGTGAGGTCATCCGCGGATTTTGAGAGAGTCAGAGACGCGGTTGCCGAATTCCCGTTTGTGAAAGGCGTAGTCATCATCCTTGGGAAGGAGTTGTTCGCATGGGGAGATATCTCCCTCGTTTCCTTGTAGGTCTCGCGCGCTGGCGCACGACGATGGGATGGCTGTTCTACCTGTGCGCGGTCATGCTGGGCCGCGGCGGGCGGCTCCAGATCGCGTGCGGACTGTTCCTCTGCGTAGTGGGCGAGTCGTTCAGAACCGCCGCATCCGGCATTATCAGGAAGAACAGGGAACTTGCCACCGGCGGTCCGTACGCGATGTGCCGGCACCCTCTCTACTTCGGCAGTTTCCTCATTGCTGCGGGACTGGCGGCGGGAGCCGCGCATCCCGCGGTATGGGCGGCGTTTCTCCTCCTCTTCCCCACCGTCTACGGCGTGACGATGCGTCAGGAGGAGGCGCATCTGGCGACAGTGTTCGGCCCCGCGTATGAACAGTACCGCGCGCGCGTGCCGCTCTTCTTTCCCGGCAGGGTGCGGCTGGTCCCTGCCGCCTTCTCCTGGCGCAGAGCGGTGGAGAATGGCGAGCATTTGAACTGGATCGCCCTTCTGGCGTCCTGGACGCTGCTCATTGCGCGATACCGATGGAGGGCGTGATTTGACAGACACGCCACAGCGGGTATAATCATACCCTTGCAATGGCGGGACGAGGACACTGCCGCCGCTGAAAGGAGTGTATGGAGGTTACGCTGAAGGAGTTGCTTGAGAACGGAATCTACTTTGGCCATCCGTCGAGGCAGTTTGACCCCCGCATGAGGCCGTTTCTGTACGGCAAGCGGCAGGGGATCTACATCATCGACATTGAGGCGACGCAGTCACGGCTTCTTGAGGCAGGAGCGTTTCTGCGGTCAGTGGCGGCGGCAGGCAAGCAGATCCTCTTTGTGGGAACCAAGAAGCAGGCCCAGGCGGCGGTGCGGGAGTACGCGGAGCAGTGCGGAATGCCGTATGTCACCTATCGGTGGATCGGGGGCACGCTGACGAACTCCTCTTCAATCCGGTCAAGGATCTCGCGGCTTGAGGAGATAGAGCAGATGATGGAGGTCGGCAGGTTCGCCTTGATGACCAAGAAGGAGGAAAGCCTCATTATGAAGGAGAGGCAGGATCTCCTGAGAAAGTTTGGCGGAATCAGAAGCATGGCAACGGTGCCGGGTGCTGTGATCGTGATAGATGTGCGGCGGGAGGCGAATGCGGTGGCCGAGGCGTCAAAAGTTGGCGTCCCGATCGTCGGCGTGGTGGATACCAACGGCAATCCGGAGGTGGCTGACTACCCGATCCCCGCAAATGACGACGGGCTCAAGGCGATACGGCTCATCCTGTCGAAACTTGCTGAGAGCATCCTTGAAGGAAAATCCGAACTGGAGTATCGCACGATGGCTGCGGCGGCTGAAGCGCAGAGCAACGAGGCGCAGCTGCCTTCGGAAGGAGTGTCGTGATGGGGTCTCTGGCGCGGGCGGTGAAGGAACTTCGCGAGAAGACAAAGCTCGGAGTAATGGAGTGCAAGCAGGCGCTCGAACAGGCGGGAGGAGACATCTCCCGGGCCCTGGCGATTCTCAAGGAGCGGGGCATCGCGCTTTCCGAGAAGAAGGCGGGCAGGGAGACGCGCGCGGGGAGCATCGGCGCCTACGTGCACACCAACGGCAGAATCGGCGTCCTTGTGGAACTGACGTGTGAGACCGATTTTGTGGCGAAAAACGAACTGTTCCAGAATCTTCTGAAGGAACTGACCCTTCAGGTCGCCGCCGCATCTCCGCAGTGGGTTGACAGAGAGTCGGTTCCGAAAGAGCGGATTGACGAGGTGCGCGCTACGGTTGCCGCGGGACATCCTGAGGCGGACGACGCGCAGCGCGAGCGTATCGCCGAGAAGAAGGTGGAGCAGTTCTATGAGGAGCATGTTCTTCTTGACCAGCCGTTCATCCGGGACGAGAACCAGCGGGTGAAGGACATGATCGCTTCGGTGATCGGAAAACTCGGGGAGAACATCAGAGTCAAGAGATTTGTCCGGTTTGAACTCGGCGAATAAGGAGCAGGGTCGCACACAACCAGGGAGGGACAGATGGATTTTCAGATCGGCTATCTTCTTGCGCTGGTCGTCATCGGGCTCAGTGTTCTTGGTTTTGCGCTGGCGATGATGCTCGACGAAATCAACCGGAAAAAAGGAGCCGTGGTCTTCATTCTCTCGGTGATACTGCTCCTTCTCGGGTGCTACTACTACTTTGTGGTGGGGCAGGAACAGGAGGCAGTCCATGGACCAAGCAGAAACCTCCTGAACCACTACCTGTCCATCTACCGGATTCCGTCAGAGACAGGGACAGAAATTCCTCCAGGACCGAGGAGGTAAGCCGTCAACCTTGCTGCGCATCGTGGTTGTGGAAGAGGTCTGCGTCCGCTTCCCTGATGCGTGAGAAGAACCGCGATGGCTTGAAGCAGACCCTGATCCGTTCAGGCACCGGGACGCTCTCTCCCGTGCGGGGATTGCGGCCGACTCTCCGCTTCCGTTTCTTTGCGGTGAACACGCCAAGGTTGCGCAGTTCCACCCGCCTGCCGTCGCACAGCGCCTGCCTCAACTCATCGAGGAATGCCTCGAGGACGGATTTCACCATCACCTTGTTCAGCCCCGTTTTGTCCGCAATGCTCTCCACAAAATCCTGTTTTATCATCGCCGTTCTCCCGATGATGTGAGGACGCGTGCCCATCTTGTCCGCCGTGCGGGTGCCGGGGGAGGGATTTGAACCCTCACGGGGGCAACCCCACCGGATTTTGAGTCCGGCGCGTCTGCGTTTCCGCCACCCCGGCGAACCTTGCTGCCCTGCCATATTACCGCAGAGTCAATCGTTTCTCAAGGTCAGCCCTTCCGCGGTGAGGCGACGGCTGCCCCGTTGCTCGCCAGCCACGTCCGACGGAAAAGAGCTGGCCTTCCATCCTCGCGTTCACGCGGGCTTCCCGTTGTTGTCTTGCGCGTTGAAGAGTGCGCGCTCTTTCTCACGATGCCGCCACTGGACCTCATAGAGGGTCCGGTACAGCCCGCCCTGCTGGAGGAGCGTGGCGTGCGTGCCCGACTCAACGATGCGCCCGTCCTTGATGACCAGAATCTTATCCGCGTGCATAACCGTTGAAAGGCGATGGGCAATGACAAGTGAGGTGCGGTTCCGCAGCAGATGCTCAATCGCTTCCTGGATGAGCGCCTCGGTCCTGTTGTCCACCGACGAAGTCGCCTCATCAAGAATGAGGATGGGAGGGTCTTTCAGAAGAGCCCGGGCGATCGCAATGCGCTGTTTTTCTCCGACTGAAAGCTTGATGCCCCTCTCTCCGATCTGGTGGTCGTACTTATCAGGCAGGGCCATAATAAAATCGTGCGCGTTGGCGAGTTTCGCCACCCTGACAATCTCGTCCATCGTCGCATTCAGACGGCCGTAGGCGATGTTCTCCATCACGGACGCGTTGAAGAGGAACGGCTCCTGCATCACGATGCCGATGTGCTCCCGTAACTCCCTCAGTTTGAGTTTCCTGACATCAATTCCATCGATGAGCACGGCGCCGCTGTCCACATCGTAGAACCTCGGAATGAGGCTGACGATTGTCGTCTTGCCCGCTCCCGTGGGTCCCACCAGGGCGATGAGTTCTCCCGGCCGCGCTTCAAAGCTGATGCCGTGCAGGACTTCCTCTCCCGCCTTGTAGGAAAACCGGACGTTGTGAAAGATGACCTCTCCGGAGACCGGACGCGGAAGAGACAGCGCCTGCGGGGACTCCCTGATGACCGGCACCGCGTCTATGACCTCGAAGATCCTCTCGCCCGATGCGCGTGCGTGCTGGAGCATATGGTTGAAATGGTTCAGCAGATGGATCGGCTGATAGAACAGGCCGAGGTAGAACAGGAATGAGACAAGTCCGCCGACGGTCAGGTCTGATCCGCGGATGACCATCTGCCCGCCATAGAAGAGGACGAGGAATGTGCCCATTGAGGTGGTGGCGATGACTGTCGGGGAAAGGACGGACCAGAATCTGATTGCCTGCAGGTTCGCGGTGATATACTGCGAACTCTTTTCCGCGAGGCGTTCGGCCTCGTAGTTTTCCCGGGAGAAACTTTGCACCTCCCTGATGCCGGAAAGCGCATCCTGCACGAGCGCGCTCACCTCTCCCATCCGCATCCGTACCTCGCGGTAGATGGCGTGGGCGCGGTGGGTGGCAAACCACGCGAGGAATCCGAGAATCGGGATTGGCGCCATCGTGACGAGCGCAAGGTGCCAGTTGGTCCGGAAAAGGATGATGCTGATTCCGATGAGGGTCATTGTCGCAATGACAACCTGGTCAACCCCTTCCACGATGACCCGTTCCACCGCGGTCACGTCGTTTGTCATACGGGACATAAGGTTGCCTGTCTGCGTGGCATCGTAGAAACTGAACGACTGGCGCTGAAGGCTCCGGTAGAGGTGCTGCCAGAGGTCGTAGATGACCATCTGCCCCACCCTGCCGAGAGAGTATCCGCGCACGCCGTTGAGTGCGGCACTTGAGATGTAGACCGTGACAAGAATCGCCGCGTAGGTGACCAGAAGACGCATATCTCTGCCCCCGAGCGCCCGGTCTATTATCATGCCGATAACCTTTGGAGGGATGAGATTCAGCCCCGTGACGCTGAGGGACACAATCAGGGTGAAGAAAATCCGGCATCGGTGCGGCTTCAGATATGACAGGAGCCGGCTCATGCGCACGTTCTTCCCCTGAGTGAAGTCGTCTTCTCCCCCTCGTCCGGCCATCCTGTGGAATCCCCGCCCGCCCATCATTCCGTGCCCGAAAGACATCTTCTCTCCTTCTCTCAGGACAAGTACGTTCTGATTTCGTCCAGCGTTTTTCTCTTTCTCTCGGTCGCCTCTTCGTCAGGGTATCCCAGCGCAAGCATCACCGGTACCCAGGTGAATCTTCCCAACCCGAGGAGTTTCTTGACAGCCGCGTCGTTGAACCATCCTATCCAGCAACTTCCCAGTCCTTCTTCGGTTGCCTGAAGGAGAAGGTGTTCGCAGGCGATGCCGATGTCGAGCAGAGGGAACCTGACCCGTCTGGCGCACCCGGCAAGCAGCGGCGGGAGAGACGGCGATTCCGCTGCCACCACAATCAGCACCGGAGCGGTGCGCGCGAACCTGTTCAGCGAGAAAACCCCGGAAAAAGCCGCCTCTGCCAGCCGACTCCTGAGGACAGGCGTGTCGCATACGAAAAAACGCCACGGCTGGCAGTTGCACGCGGAGGGCGCAAGCCGGGCGGCTTCCAGGCACCGGTCAAGAACAGGCCTTGGCACCGGGTCTTGCCTGTAGACGCGCACGCTCCGTCTGTGCCGCACGAGGTGCAGGAATCCCATTTTATGTATGATACCACACATCGCGGCTGCCGGCTCCGGCGGTTTTCCCGTCTGGAAACCTTGACATATCAATGGGTTTCCCATACAATAGACCGAAGGGGAAATGTATGAAGAAGGAACTGCGGGAACTGCTTGACTTCTGGGAGAAGGAAAAGGGGATAGACCGTTCGTTTCTCATAGAGTCCCTTGAGAAGGGGCTTGCTGCCGTCTACCGGAAGAAGGCAGGTTTGCCGGAAGGGGTTTCTGTCAGGATAGACACCGAAACCGGGGACATCAGGTTCTACGATGAAGGCGGCGGGGAGGTCTCTCCTCCGTCTTTCCCGTGGGAGAGAATCGCTGCCCAGACCGCCAAGCAGGTGCTCATCCAGAAACTTCGCGAAGCCGAGAAGAACGCCATTTTTGAGGACTTCAAGAAACTGGAAGGGGAGATTATCAGCGGCAGGGTGGAACGGTTTGAAGATGGCCATATTATCCTTGCGTGCGGCCGCACGGAAGCGTTGCTGCCTCAGCACCATAAACTCCCCTCAGACAGACATCTGAGGCCCGGAGACCCCCTGAGGGTTCTCTTGCTCGAAGTCAGGAAGCCAAACCGGGGACTGTACCAACTTATCGTTTCGAGAGTGCACGCGAACTTCGTAAGGAAATTATTGATGAACGAGATACCGGAACTGCAGGAGGGCCTTGTGGAGATCAAGGCGATTGCACGGTTCCCGGGAGACCTGACCAAGGTTGCGGTTGCATCGAACAACGAGCGGATAGACCCGCTTGGAACCTGCGTGGGAGACAAGGCACTGCGCATCAAGAGCATCAGCAAAGACCTCGGAGGCGAGCGGATAGAAATTATCGCGTGGAGCGAGGACCCGAAACAACTGGTGCTCAACGCCCTGTCGCCTGCGCGGGCAGGCGAGGTGATTCTCAATGAAGACAGGCGGGAGGCGATCGTTCTTGTGGGAGACGACCAACTGTATCTTGCCATCGGGAAGCGCGGGCAGAATGTCCGCCTGGCATCCAAACTGACCAACTGGAACATCAGGGTATACCGCTATGCAGAGTACGCTGAGGCAGAGAAGCCGGCGACGACCCTCATTGCGGGTATGGACTCCAGTACCGCTGAGAAACTTGCCAGACTCGGCTTCAGTTCAATCAGGTCCCTCGCAGACGCGACTGCGGAAGAGATTGCCAGCGTCCTTTCCATAGACGCGGAGGCAGCTGCCGCGCTCATCCAGAGCGCGAGGAACCACCTGAAGAAGGCAGAGGGGAGCCCGGATGCGACTTCATGAGTATGCAATGGTTCTTGGCCTTTCCTCGGCGGACATCCTGGACGCCTGCCGGGCGATAGGGCTAAAAAAGACATCGTCCAGCAGTCTGACCCGCGAGGAGATGTCATCCATAGATGCGCACCTTCAGGCGCATCCGCCTGCGAAGAAAGTCCAGCCGAAGAAGAGAGCAACGGTTCCAAAAGGGCGGCCGTCAGCGGAAAAGTCCGTCCGCAAGGCGGCGCCTAAGGCAAAGAAAAGAGCAGAAAAGCCCGCTGTCGCCAGAACGGCAACGGTGAAGAAGGAGACAAGAGTTGTGCCTCCCGCACCACCCGCAAAGTTGCCGCTGAGAAAGCAGGCGCTCCCTGCCGCGGAAAAGCCAAAGGAGAAGGTCCAGGCCCATGCTGAGCCGCAACCTGTGAGTCCCCCTGCGGTTCATCCATCTGTCCCGAAGCCCGTCCAGCCATCGCAAGCGGCGCACCCCGCAGCGCCTTCAGCTAGAACGCAGCCGCAGGCTCCCCCGCAGAGGATAACGCCTGCTGTTCCAAAAGTTCCGCCGCGTCCTCCTGTCGCACCCGCTCAGCCGGCTCCCAGGCCGGTTGTGAGACCGGCGACGATGCCGCCGGTCGTCCGCAGGGAACAGACAGGACCATCGGTGGCTGTGATGCCCCCTGCTTCTGCCGCGGCGAAACCTGCTCAGCCGGAGGTGAAGCGGATTCCAGAGGCGCCTTCTGTTGCGGTTCAGGCGCCTGTGACCGCTCCTGTCCGCAAGGAGATTGTCCTGACTGGAAACGAGACGGTGGGTGAACTTGCGGCGAAACTTGATGTATCTGCGGTCACGCTTATCAAGTCGCTTATGTCGATGAAGATACTCCTTGGGATTACCCAGCGGGTACCTCCGGAAGTCGCCCGCAAACTGATCGTCGGAATGGGGCATACCCTGAAGATGCCGGAACAGGCAATCGCCGGACAGGCAGCGGCGCCGACAGCGGCGGTTGCCCGGGAGAAGCCGGCGGGCAACCTGCGCGCGAGGGCGCCGGTGGTCACCGTGATGGGACATGTTGACCACGGCAAGACGACCATTCTCGACGCCATCCGGAAGACCCGCATCGCGCAGAAGGAGTACGGGCAGATTACCCAGAAGATAGGAGCGTACAGAGTTCTGCTGCCGGCCGGCGCCATTGTGTTTCTGGATACGCCGGGCCATGAAGCGTTCACGGAGATGCGCGCGCGCGGCGCTCGCGTGACCGACATCGTGGTGCTCGTGGTGGCAGCAGACGAGGGATTCCGTCCGCAGACGGTAGAGGCGGTGAATCATGCACGCTCCGCAGGCGTTCCGATCATTGTCGCTATCAACAAGATTGACAAGCCGAACGCAAATGTGGAGATGGTCAAGAAGCAACTGGCCGAACACGGACTCCTGCCAGAGGACTGGGGCGGCCAGACCGTCTGCGTGCCGGTGTCAGGCCTTACCGGAGAAGGGCTTGAACACCTCCTTGAGATGATTCTTCTGGTGGCGGAACTCGAAGAACTGCGGGCTGACCCTGATCGACCCGCTGAGGGCGCGGTCATAGAGTCGCATCTTCACAGGGCGCGCGGTCCGGTGCTGACAGTGCTCGTCCAGAACGGAACCCTTCGGGTGGGCGACCCCTTCATCGCGGGAGACACATGGGGCAAGGTGAGAGCGTTGCTTGACGACAGCGGAGAGAGGCTTGCCGAAGCGGGCCCGTCGACGCCGGTTGAGGTGCTCGGAGCGGCGGGGGTCGCCTCTGCTGGCGCGTCGTTCAGGGTGGTTGCCTCCGAGAGGGAGGCGCGGGAGAGTGCGGAGCGGGCTGAGAAAAGTCAGGGAGAGTCGTCGGTGAGCCGGAAGGTGTCCCTCGACCGCCTGCGGACAGACATCTCCCAGGGGACCGTCCGGGAACTGCGCATCATTCTGAAGGCGGATTTCTCCGGGTCTCTTGAGGCGATACGGAACGCCATCGGAAAGATCCCCGCGACAGAAGTGGTGATCACATTCATGCATACGGGCATCGGCCCGGTGACGGAGAGCGATGTGCTCCTCGCTGCGGTCTCGAACGCTGTGGTGATCGGGTTCAATGTGACCGCTGACGCAGGGGTGATGGAGCTGGCGCGGCGGGAGGGTGTTGAAGTGAAGACCTACCATCTCATCTACGACCTCGTTGACGAAATCAGGATGGCTGTCGAGGGTCTTCTGGAGCCGGTAGAGAAAGAGGTCACGCTCGGACAGGCGCTGGTCAAGAAGGTATTTGCCCTTTCGCGCGGCACCGTTGCGGGGTGCCTTGTGGTCGAAGGCAAGATGGTGCGCAACGCGAGGGCGAGAGTCATCCGAGAGGGAAAGAAGATTGCCGAAGGCGTGGTGAGCGGCTTGAAGAGGTTCAAGGACTCTGTCAGGGAAGTCGCCGTCAACACGGAGTGCGGAGTTGAACTGTCTGGCTTCTCGGACTTCCGCGAGGGAGACGTCATCCAGGCCATCGAGATCGTGCGCACAACCAGAACACTTGAGAAAACTCCGCGATGAACACGTGTGTCTTCTGCGGCATTGCGTCAGGCAAGATTCCCGCGCGCATCGTGTATGAGGATGACTGTGTTGTCGCCATCCACGACATCAACCCGCAGGCGCCCGTCCACATCCTCATCATCCCGAGGCGCCATCTCGTCAGCGTCCTTGAAACCGACGACGAAGTGCTTCTCGGCAGGATGGTTGCGGCAGGCGCACGCATTGCCCGCACGCTCGGTGTCGCTGAGCGGGGGTTTCGTCTGGTGCTCAATACGAACCGGGATGCGGGACAGTCGGTAGACCATCTTCACATGCACCTGCTTGCCGGACGCGTACTCGGCTGGCCGCCCGGGTAGCACGCGGCCGCAGGACAGCCGTCCAGATGACAGCGACAGTGAAGATTGGAAAGGTGACGATTGGAGGCGGACATCCGTTCTGCCTGATAGCCGGACCGTGCGTCATCGAGAGCGAGTCGTCTGTGATGCGCACGGCTGAAGCGCTGGTGAGGATGACGGGGCGCGTGCGTCGTCCCTTCATCTTCAAGGCGTCGTACGACAAGGCAAACCGGTCGTCCATCTCGTCATTCAGGGGGCCTGGCCTTGAGGAAGGGCTTCGTCTCCTTGACAGGGTCAGGCGCCAGATGGACGTGCCCATCCTTTCCGATGTCCACTGCGTGTCGCAGGTGGCGGCGGCCGCAGAGGTGCTCGATGTGCTGCAGATACCGGCGTTCCTGTGCAGGCAGACCGACCTTGTGGTTGCCGCCGCTTCGACGGGGAAGGCGGTCAATGTGAAGAAGGGGCAGTTCCTTGCGCCTGAGGATGTCGCCCACATCATCTCAAAGATTGAGTCAACAGGCAACCGCAGTATTCTCATCACGGAGCGCGGAACAACCTTCGGCTACCACGACCTTGTGTCCGACTTCCGCTCGCTGCCGATTCTGCGGGGACTCGGCTACCCTGTCGTCTACGACGCCACGCACAGCGTCCAGCGCCCCGGCGGACTGGGAGGTTCGTCGGGCGGGGACCGGAGATTCGTGCCGTTTCTGGCGCGCGCGGCGGTCGCTGTCGGCTGCGACGCGGTGTTCGCCGAGGTCCACGAACATCCGGATGAGGCGTTGTCCGACGGTCCCAATATGCTGAACCTTGCGCAGATGGAGTCGTTGCTTGAACAACTCTGCAGGATAGAGGAGGCGCTTGCTCATGGATGACGCGCGGATACTGGCGCTGGCGCGGTCGGTCATCAGAAAGGAGTATCGCAATCTGCGCCGGGTTGAGAGGTCCCTTGACCGTTCCTTTGCCGCGGCGATGAGGTTGCTGATGCGGTGCACCGGCAAGGTGGTTGTGACCGGGATGGGCAAGAGCGGCATCATCGGGAGGAAGATAGCTGCGACCCTGGCGAGTACGGGAACGCCAGCGACGTTTCTCCATCCGGGAGACGCCGTCCACGGCGATCTCGGCATGGTATCAAGAAACGATGTCGTCATTGCCGTCACAAACAGCGGCGAGACCGACGAGATTATCAGAATCCTGCCCTCCATCAGCCGGATTGGGGCAAGAGTGGTGTCGCTCACCGAATCGCGCTCTTCATCTGCCGGACGCCTGAGCGATGTGGTGATTGCAACGGGCGAAATCACCGAGGCGGACCCGTTCGGGCTCATCCCGTCGTCGAGCACAACCTGCGCCCTCGTGCTCGGGGATGCCATCGCCTTCACCCTGCTCACATTGAAGGGGTTTCAGAAGAACGACTTTGCCTTCTTCCACCCCGCGGGCAATCTTGGAAGACGGCTGATGCTTCGGGTGGGGGATGTCATGCAGACCGGCGAGAAGATTCCCCGCGTGCCGGAGAGATGCTCCCTTGAAGAGGCGGTGGCGGAGATCAACAGGAAGAATCTCGGCTTCACCCTTGTCATCGGACGGTCCGGCGGGCTGAAGGGGATTGTTACTGACGGGGACCTTCGCAGGTTCATCGCCGCGGGCGGAACTGTCGCCGGCTCGCGGGTGGAGGCATGCCTCACCCGCAAGCCCCTGACGATCTCTGAGGACCGCCTGGCGGTACAGGCAATCCGGCTTATGGAGAAGCACGAGATCACGGCACTCGTCATTCTGGATGGGCGGAAGCGTCCGAAGGGCATTGTCCACCTGCACGACCTGCTTGGCAAGAAGGAGTTCGGCATTGAGATTTGAGCAGAGGGCTGCCGCGGTCGCGCTGTTCGTCCTGGATGTCGACGGCGTTCTCACCGACGGCACGCTGCTGGACGTCAGGGGAACCGCGTGCAGGCGGTTCCACACGCAGGACGGTATAGGGATGATTCTTCTTGACACCGCCGGCATCCGCACCGTTCTGGTCACCGGAAAACAGTCGTACGGGTTGCGCGTGCGCGCGCGCGAGGTCCGCTGCCGCCATGTGTATCAGGGAGTCAAGGACAAGGTCTCGGTGGTCAACCGGTTGTGCAGGATGAAAGGTCTCTCGTGGAGACAGGTTGCGTATATGGGAGACGACCTGCCCGACCTGCCTGTGATGAAACTCGCGGGTCTCGCCATCGCTCCTGCAAACGCGGTTGCAGAGGTTCGGAACGCTGCGGACATTGTCACCAGGCGCGAGGGCGGCGCGGGAGCCGTGCGCGAGGCGGCAGAACTCCTCCTGAAAGGGCGTGGGGCATGGGAAGACACGGTATCGCGTTACCTGCGGTCTTTGCGTTGCTGACGGTGTTGTGCCTTGGGCTTTCGGGCGGATGCGGCAGGCGCCAGAAGCCGGCGGACGAACCGCCTCAGGAGCAGGCACGCCATTTCACGCTTCAGCACCTTGCCGGGCCGGTGAGGGTCGAACTGTCAGGCGAGGTCGCCCACGCGGCTCCGGATCGTTCCGGAGCCACGGTGCGCCAGCCGTCGCTCTCGCTTGCGAATGACGAGGAAACGATTGAGATCTCAGGCGGGCAGGATGGGTCGGCTGAAGTGAAGATGGGCGGTTCCGGTTCCGTTGAGCAGGTAGTCCTGAAGGGGGATATCGCTGTCGTCCAGCGGGACCGGGCAAGTGGCAAGATAGTGACCGAAGCCCGCTGCCGACGGCTCACCTACGAGGAGGCCAGACGCCTCCTCACGATGGAGGGCAATCCGGTGATCCGCTGGGGACGGGGGGTCTTTTCGGGGGACAGGATACTCTACTACTGGACCGAGAAAAAGGTGATGATTGAAGGCAATGTCAATGCGGTATTCTCCGCGGGGCCGCATACGGCTCCTTGAACTGCTCCTGCTGCTGGCGGTCCCGTGCGCGGCGCAGGAGATTCGGGTGTGCCTGTATGAGGGACCGAAGCCCTCTCCGGAAGCACTCCGCTCATATCTTGGCCGGTACAGGGGGACGGTCTATCTGACCAGAAACGGAACCGCCTGGTGCGTCGTCAACCGGCTCGACATTGAGGAGTATCTGTACGGCGTGGTGAGCAGGGAGATGGGGCGTTCGTGGCCTGAAGAGGCGCTGAAGGCGCAGGCGGTCTGCTCGCGCACATTTGCCCTCAGAAAACTGGCGGAGTCGTCTGCCGGCGCCTACGACATCAAGAGTTCCAGCGCGCACCAGGTGTTCGACGCGTGCGAGGACGAACAGGTGATACGCGCAGTTGAGATGACGCGAAGAGAGGTGCTTGTGACAGGCTCGCCTCCTGCGCTTTTCCCTGTCCACTTCCACACCTGCTGCGGCGGCAGTACAAGCACGCCCGACAGCGTGTGGGGCGGACAGGCGGTTTTCGGCGCGTGCTCGGTCCAGTGCGAGGAGTGCGCGGGCAGCAAGTACGCGTCCTGGGAGAGGAAGATTCCAAAGGCGCTCATCGGCACGGCGCTGGGGCTTGCCTCCGTGCACAGCGTGCAGGCGGGCAGGATGGATGCTGGCGGCAGGGTGCTTGACTTGAAAGTTCGCACGAAGAGTGGTACAGTATACTCGGTTAGCGGCAACGCGTTGCGTCTTGGCCTCTACGCCCGCGCCGGGGACGAGTCCTTCGGGAACCCCCGCACGCTTCCGAGTATGCGATGCACCCTCACGGATGCCGGCGACGCCGTTGTGTTTAGGGGCAGCGGGTTCGGACACGGGGTCGGGATGTGTCAGATGGGAGCCAGAGCAATGGCAGAGAAAGGCAGGTCGTACAGGGACATTCTTGAGTACTTCTTCCCGCACGCGAGCCTTGCCGTCATTGAGGAAGAGGGGGAACCGCATGGAGATACGGCTGTTCACCACGGTGCGCCTTGACGCAACTTTTCGCGAACGCCTTCAGGAAAAGGTTTCGCGCCTGAGCAGGTTCCTTTTCGACGAGGGGACCGCGGATCTCTCCATCAAGAAAGAAGGCCCTGAGTATGTCGCGGAACTGAGGATACGGTCCAAGCGGCTGTCCCTGTTTCTGAAGGAGTCGTCCTCCGACCTCACGGGCAGCGCGGAACTTCTGCTTGACAAAGCGAAGAATCTGCTTCGAAGACAACACGAACGGGTCATCAAGCGCTCGCATCGCACTGCGCGCGCGCACGAACCCGCCTAACAAGGAGATGCCGATGAGAATCACCGACTTCCTGAAGGAGGACGCGGTCGTCATCGGAATGAAAAGCACGCAGAAAGAGGAAGCGCTTGACGAACTGCTCGCTGTGCTGGAGAAGACAGGAAGGATCCGCAATCGAGAGAAGATAGCGGAGTCCCTCATCGCGCGGGAACGGCTCGGTTCCACCGGCATCGGACAGGGCATCGCGGTGCCCCACACCAAGAGCGACCAGGTTGAGGAACTCGTCGGAGCCCTCGGCATTTCAAACAGGGGCGTCGAGTTCGATGCGCTCGACGGAGACCCCGTGACCATCATCTTCCTCGTGATCGCTCCGGCGAAGGCGACCGGCATCCACCTGAAGGCGCTCGCCAAGATTGCCAGGCTTCTGAAGGACAGGGTGTTCAGGAACAGTTTGCGCAATGCTCGCACTGCTGCCGAGGCAATCACCATCATCAAAGAGGATGAGGAGAAGTTGACCACGCTTGCCTGAAGCCAATGATCTCCCTCAAAGGCATCGGCGTCTCCCCGGGGATTGCCATCGGCAAGGCGGTTGTTCAGAACCATGCGTCCGCGCCTGATCCCACGCCGATCCGCGCGTCCTCCGTGAATCGGGAGGTCAACCGGTTCAACAGGGCGGTTGCCAGGACGCGGGAAGAGTTTGAAATGCTTCGCGAAAAGACGATGCGCGAAATCGGCGGCGAGTACGGGGAGATCTTCGCGACTCACCTCGCGTTTCTGAAGGACCGCCTGCTCATAGATGGCACGCGCGCGGCCATCCGCAACGAATTGATGAAGAGCGAGGCTGCGCTCGCAAGGAGCCTCGAACGGATCGCCGCTCTTTTCCGCAAGACGCCCGATGCGCTGATGGAGGGACGCCACCGCGATATTGTCGATGTGGTCGACCGGATTATGGCTCACCTCGCGCCTGCGCGTTCGGCAGGATCCCTCCCGCGCGGCTCCATTCTTGTGGCGCCGGACCTCTCGCCCTCGCAGACGGCGCATCTCGATGCGCGAAGGGTGCGCGGCTTCGCAACCGACATCGGCAGCAGCACGTCTCACAGCGCCATCCTTGCCAGAGCCCTTCAAATCCCTGCGGTCGTCGGCCTTGGGCAGATCACCCGGGTCGTGCAGACCGGCCAGACACTCATTCTTGACGGCAGGGAGGGAACAGTCATCGTTGATCCGTCACCGGCGGTGCTCGCCCGGTACCGCAGGGCGCGGGGGCGGCTGGCGGAATCCAGCAGGCAGATGGTAGCCCTCAGAAGAAAACCGGCGGAAACCATTGATGGGAAGCGCATCCGGGTAGACGCGAACATCGAGTTACCAGGAGAACTTCCGGCGGTCCAGAAGTACGGCGGGGACGGCATCGGGCTGTACAGGACGGAGTTTTTGTATCTGAACAGGCGCGACCTTCCCTCGGAGGAGGAGCAGGTTGCCGCGTATCGGCTGGTGGTCGAGCAGATGGCCGGCAGGCCGGTGACCATTCGCACGCTTGACATTGGCGGGGACAAGTTCGCCTCTGCCCTTGAAATGCCCGCGGAGATAAACCCGTTCCTCGGTTCGCGGGCGATACGCTTCTGTTTGCAGAGGACCGATGTGTTTATGACCCAGTTGAGGGCGATCCTGCGCGCCTCTGCATACGGCAATCTCAGAATGATGCTGCCGATGGTCTCGACACTCGATGAGATCCTGGAGACGAAGTCTCTCTTGCGGGCGGCGATGGACGAACTTGGGCGCAAGGGGTGTCCGTTTGCAAAGAAGATAAGCGTGGGTGCGATGATTGAGACGCCTGCGGCGGCGCTTACTGCCTCACGCCTGGCGGCGGAGGTGGACTTTCTCTCCATTGGCACCAACGACCTCATCCAGTACACGATGGCTGTGGACCGCATCAATGAGAAGATTGCGCACCTGTACCAGCCGTGCCATCCCGCGGTCCTCTCACTGATCCATGCCGCCATTGAGGGCGGCCACGCGCGAGGCATCCCGGTGGGAATGTGCGGGGAGATGGCGTCTGTCCCGGAGTACGCCTGCCTTATGGTCGGCATGGACATTGACGAACTCAGCATGGCGCCTCTCGCTATCCCCGGCGTCAAGCGGGTGATCAGACGCATCTCCGCCGTCAAAGCTCAGGAGATCGCCCAGCATGCCGCATCTCTCCACACGCACGAGGAGGTTGTGGCCTATCTGAAGGAAGCCCTTAAAGAGGAGCTGGCATGAAGAAGACCGGAGTCAAGGCCTCTGGCGAGGAGAGATACGACCGCCAGCGGATGCGGGAACATCTTGAAGGGTTCCCGGAGCAGTGCCGGAAGGCGTGGGGGCTGTCCGTTCCTCTGCCGCGGAAACGCGCGTTTTCGGGCGTGTGCTTCTGCGGGATGGGCGGTTCCGCCGTCGGAGGAGACATCGCGCAGGCGCTGGTGTCCGAACGCGCAGGCATCCCGTTCATCGTTCACAGGGACTACGGGGTACCCTCCTGGGTGGGGAAACAGACGCTTGTCATCGTGGAAAGTTACTCCGGGAATACCGAGGAGGCACTCAGCGCGTTTGAGCAGGCGACCAGTCGTGGCGCGCAGGTCTGGGTGGTCACAAGTGGTGGGGTGCTACTGGAGTCGGCCCGGAACGCGGGCGTTCCTGTCGTCCGCATCCCGGGCGGAATGCCTCCGCGGTGCGCGCTGGGATACCTGTTTTTCCCGGTCCTCCGGCTCCTGAATGCGCTTGGCATCGCGGAAGAGTCTGCGGACGGACAACTGTTTGACGCGATGACGCGGACGGTGAGCCGTCTGCGCCGCGCGTCCGCGCCGACAAACCGCGCCGTTGCAATCGCCCGGACGCTTGCCGGACGCGTCCCGGTCATCTACTCGGGAGGAGCCGTCTTTCCGGCGGCAATCAGGTGGAAGACGCAACTGGCAGAGAACAGCAAGAGTTTCGCGCTGGTGAATCTTCTCCCCGAGATGAATCACAATGAGATTATGGCGTGGCGCTTTCCGGAGGAGTTCATCCGCAGGACCGTTGCGGTGTTCTTCAGGTCGTCGCGCGAGCACCCGCGCGTGTCGTTCCGCATCGGAATCACTCGCGCGATTGTCTCTCGCGTCCAGCCGCAGACGATGGAGATTGCCGCGCGCGGCTCGTCGCTTCTCGAAGAGATTATGGACCTGGTCATCCTCGGGGACTGGGTGAGTTTCTATCTCGCCATCGCGCACCGCAGCGACCCGACCGAGATCAATGAGATTGCGGAACTGAAACGACGTTTGTCCCGGTGAACCACGGCAGGCGGGACTGAAAGGAGGCAGTATGGAACGCGAGCACCTGTTCACCTCCGAATCGGTGACAGAGGGGCATCCCGACAAGGTGTGTGACCAGATATCCGACGCCATCCTTGATGCTGCGCTGGAGAAGGATCCGTCAAGCAGGGTCGCCTGCGAGACGCTCACGACGCGAGGCATGACATTCGTGGCGGGAGAGATCAGCACAAACTGCTACATTGACATTCCGGATGTCGTCAGGGATGTGCTTGAATGCGCGGGCTATACCAATCCTCACTACGGGTACCACTTCGAGTCAAGCGCGGTGATTACCGCCATCCAGCAGCAGTCCCCCGACATCTCGCTTGGAGTGGACACCGGGGGGGCTGGCGACCAGGGGATGATGTTCGGCTTCGCGTGCGACGAAACAGAGGAACTTATGCCTTTGCCCATCATACTGGCGCACCGGCTCGTGCGGGCGATGTCCGCGGCGAGAAAGAACCAGGTTCTCCCCTACCTGAGGCCGGACGGCAAGTCGCAGGTCACGGTCCGATACCGCAACGGAAGACCTGTCTGCGTGGAATCCGTGGTGATGGCGGCCCAGCACGACGAGGATGTGGAGACGGCAAAGATAAAGAGCGACCTCATCGCGCACGTCCTCAGTGAGGTCATCCCCGATTCGATGCGGGCCGACGGGCTTCGCAGCGACCCGGACAGGTACGTCCACGTCAATCCCACCGGCCGCTTTGTGCTCGGAGGGCCGCAGGCCGACACCGGCGTCACGGGGAGGAAGATTATCGTGGACACCTACGGAGGCGCGGCGCCGCACGGAGGAGGATGCTTCTCCGGGAAAGACCCTACCAAGGTGGACCGTTCCGCCGCGTATATGATGCGGTACATCGCAAAGAACATCGTGGCGGCAGGTCTCGCGCGCCGGTGCACCATCCAGGTCGCCTATGTCATCGGCGAACGCCAGCCGGTGAGTATTATGGTTGACACTCACGGAACCGGAGCGGTGCCGGAGAGCCGGCTGACGGAGTTGATACGGAAGCATTTCGACCTCGCGCCGGGCGGCATCATTGAACGGCTTAATCTCAGGCGTCCTATCTACCGGCAGACCGCCTGCTACGGGCATTTTGGGAGAAACGAACCGGACTTTACATGGGAGCGCACCGACTGCGCGGATCTGCTGAAAAAGGAGGCGTGAGCATGGGTTCCTCGTCCATCAAGGATATCTCGCTTGCGGCGCAGGGCAGGACAAAGACGGAGTGGGCAGCCAACCAGATGGGTGTGCTGCGCATCCTGCGCGGGCAGGCGCTGAGGGAGAAGCCGTTTCAGGGACTGCGCATCGGCTGTTGCCTGCACATTACCTCCGAGACGGCAAACCTGATCATCAACCTGCGCGTCGCGGGCGCCAGCGTTGCGCTGTGCGCCTCAAATCCTCTGAGCACTCAGGACGAGGTCGCCGCCTACCTTGTCAAAGAGCACGGGGTGTCCGTCTACGGAATACGGGGTGAACACAGCAGGTCGTACTACGCGAACATCAAAGCGGTGATGGCAACGATGCCCCATCTGGTCATAGACGACGGCGCAGACCTCATCGCGTCTCTCCACAGGCAGCCGCGGTTCGCCGGGAATGTGATGGGCGCGACCGAGGAGACGACCACCGGCGTCATCAGGCTCAGAAACCTTGCGCAGAAAGGGCTGCTTCAGTTTCCGGTGATAGCGGTGAACGACGCGCGCACGAAGCACTTTTTTGACAACAGATACGGCACCGGACAGTCAACGGTGGACGGCATCCTGAGGGCGACAAACCTTCTCCTGTGCGGGCTGACTGTCGTCGTGTGCGGCTACGGATGGTGCGGCAGAGGCATTGCGGCGCGCTGCGCCGGCATGGGGGCGCGGGTGATCGTGACCGAGGTGAACCCCTTGAGGGCGCTGGAAGCGACGATGGACGGATTTGCGGTGATGCCGATGTCTCAGGCGGCACGAGCGGGAGACCTTTTTATCACCTCCACCGGGAATGCCGACGTCATCTCCTTTGCCCACATCCGCGCGATGAAGGACGGCGCAGTCCTTGCCAACGCGGGACATTTCAATGTCGAGATTGATGTCGCCTCTCTGCGCGCGAAGGCGGCGCGCGTCCGCCGAATCAGGCCGTCTGTGGAGGAGTTCACGCTGAAGGGAGGCAAGCGGGTGTTCCTTCTGGGTGATGGCCGCCTGGTCAACCTTGCGTGCGCGGACGGGCATCCCTCAGCCGTGATGGATATGAGTTTCGCAAACCAGTATCTCGCACTGAGGCATCTGCGGATGTCGCGTGGACTTGCCCGAGCCGTCCACGAAGTTCCCGCGGAAGTGGACGAACAGATTGCAGTGCTGAAGTTGAGATCGATGGGAGTTCGCATTGACACCCTCACGCGCGCGCAGCGCACCTATCTCTCGTCCTGGAATCTCGGCACGTAAGCCGCGCCGCCCCCTGATGGTTGCCATTACCGGCGTCTACGGCGCGGGCAAGACGACCGTGGCAGAGATGTTCCGCAGCCGAGGGATTCCCGTGGTCTCGAGCGACGCGCTGGCGCACGAACTTCTGGCGGACCAGAAGGTCGCCGAACGCGTCGGGCGACTGTTCGGCCCGGAGGCACTGAATCCTGACGGCACCGTCAACCGCGCGGAGGTTGCCCGCAGGGTTTTTCGCAGCGATGTCTCACGCAGACGGCTGGAAAGGATCGTCCATCCTCTGGTCTTCCGCCGCATCAGGAAGGCAGCGCTTGACGCCGCCCGGAAAGGGTGTACAATAGTTGCGGTAGAAATCCCCCTGCTCCACGAAACGCACGCCGAACAGAGGTTTGACACGGTCGTGACTGTGCACACACCTGCTCCGCTGATTCTCAAGCGACTGAAACGTTTTTGTCCCCCGCGGGAAGTCAGGGCTCGATGGAAGGCGCAGATGCCTGCGGGGGAGAAAGCGCGGCGTGCGGACTGGGTGATAGACAACTCGGGCCCGCGGAATCGCACGATGCGGCAGGTTGACGCCGTGTTGCGCGGACTTGCCCTGAGATACAAGACAATCTGGACGGCCGTGCCGGCGTCCGGGAGGAGGAAGATACGATGGAGCAACAGAGCGGCGAACTGAATGTGGCGACCCTGCGGAAGTTGACGATTCCGCGGCTGCACAAGATTGCAAGGGAACTCAACGTGAACGGGGTGAGCAACTGCACGAAAGAGGAACTCATCTACAAGTTGATGCAGGCGCAGGCGGAGAAAAACGGCATCCTCTTCGGAGAGGGGACCCTTGAAGTCCTGCCTGACGGCTTCGGTTTCCTGCGCTCCCCGAACTACAACTACCTTCCCGGTCCGGACGACATCTACGTCTCTCCGTCGCAGGTGAAGAAGTTCGGACTGCGCACGGGCGACACGGTCTCCGGACAGATACGCCCGCCGAAGGAGAATGAGAAGTACTTCGCCCTGCTGAAGGTGGAGATGGTCAATGGAGAGCAGCCGGAGAAGATACAGGAGCGCATACCGTTTGAGGAACTGACGCCCATCCATCCCAACAGCCGGTTCCTCCTCGAAACCACGCCGGAGGAGACGGTGACGCGGGTCATAGACCTTGTTGCTCCCATCGGCAAGGGGCAGCGCGGGCTGATTGTGTCTCCCCCGCGGGCAGGCAAGACGGTGATCCTTCAGAAACTCGCCAACGCAATCGCGGTGAACAACCCGGAGGTGTACCTCATCGTTCTCCTTGTCGCCGAGCGGCCAGAGGAGGTGACCGAGATGCGGCGGCTGGTGAAGGGGGAGGTCATCAGCGCCACCTTCGACGAATCGCCTGAGCGCCACACGCAGGTCGCGGAGATAGCCCTTGAGAAGGCGAAGCGCCTCGTTGAGCACAGAAAGGACGTGGTCATTCTCCTCGACTCCATCACGCGGCTGGCGCGGGCGTACAACTTGCTTGTGCCCCACAGCGGCAAGATTATGACCGGCGGACTCGAGTCAACGGCGCTGGACAAGCCAAAGAGGTTCTTCGGAGCGGCGCGAAACATGGAAGAGGGAGGCAGCCTCACAATTATCGGCACCGCACTGATAGACACCGGGTCAAAGATGGACGATGTCATCTTCGAGGAGTTCAAGGGTACGGGAAACCTTGAGATCGATCTCGACAGAAAACTCGCGGACCGCCGCATCTTCCCCGCCATAGACATCAACCGTTCGGGCACGCGCCGCGAGGAACTCCTTGTCAATGCGGAAGAACTCCAGTTCATGTGGCTGCTGCGGAAGGTGCTTGCGCCGCTGAACCCGATAGAGGCGATGGAACTGCTCATCAACAAGATCAAGAGCACCAGGTCAAATGTGGAACTTCTGATGAGCATGAGGGCGCAAGCAAGAGAGTACTCCGCCTGACGCACTACCCGTCCGCGCGGACGCCGGTTCCCTCCCTCCCCGGCGAGAGAAGGATGCCTGCCAGAGGCGGCAGGGTCAGGGAAACGGAGAACGGACGTCCGTGTCTTGAAACCGGTTCCGCGGTGACGCTGCCCCTGTTGCCCGTATTGCTGCCCCCGTACAGCGAAGAGTCCGTGTTGAGTATCTCCCGATAGACTCCGGGAAGGGGAACTCCTATCCGGTAGTGATGCCTCGGCACCGGCGTGAAGTTGAATACCGCGATGACAAAGTCGTCGGGCGAGCAGCCTTTCCTCAGGAACGAGATGACCGACGCGTCCGCATCCGCGCAGTCAATCCAGGAGAACCCCGACTGGTCGGCATCGTTCTGCCAGAGCGCGGGCAGCCGGTGATAGGTTGTGTTGAGGTCCCGGACGAAGTCCCGTATCTGGCGGTGCTCCTCGTGCTGAAGGAGATGCCACTCAACCTGGTCAAGATGATTCCATTCACCGGTCTGCCCGAACTCGCTGCCCATGAACAGGAGTTTCTTGCCAGGATGGCAGTACTGGTAGCACAGCAGGAGACGCAGATTCGCCCGCTTCTGCCACCAGTCGCCTGGCATCTTAGAGATGAGTGCCCTCTTGCCGTGCACCACCTCGTCGTGGGACAGGGGCAGTATGAAGTTCTCCGAAAACGCATACAGGAAACTGAACGTGAGGTCCCTGTGGTGGTACTTCCTGTGTATGGGGTCCAGCGAGATGTAGTGCAGGATATCGTGCATCCACCCCATGTTCCACTTGAATCCGAAACCGAGGCCGCCGAGGTAGACGGGCCTGCTGACCATCGGCCAGGCGGTGGACTCCTCTGCCACCGTGAACGCTCCGGGCACGGTGCGGTACACCTCGGTATTCATCTCCCGCAGAAGGGAGATTGCGTCAAGGTCCTCTCTGCCGCCGTAGACATTGGGCACCCACTGACCCTCGGGACGCGAGTAGTCGCGGTAGAGCATTGAGGCGACCGCGTCAACCCGCAACCCGTCGAGGTGAAAGTCCCTGAGCCATGTGCACGCGCTGGAGAGGAGGAAACTGCGCACTTCTTTTCTGGCGTAGTTGAAGATGACGCTTCCCCAGTCAGGGTGGTCCCGCAGGCGCGGGTCCGCGTGTTCGTATAGATGAGTCCCGTCGAACCGGTACAGCCCGAACTCGTCTCTCGGGAAGTGCGCGGGCGTCCAGTCGGCGATCACGCCGATGCCGGCTCTGTGCAGCCTGTCTACCAGAAGGCAGAAATCTTCCGGAGCGCCGTAGCGGCTCGTGGGAGCGAAAAACCCGGTTGTGTGGTATCCCCACGAGCCGTCATGGGGATGTTCGGTAACTGGCAGAAACTCAACCCACGAGAAGCCCATATCCGCCACGTACGCCGGCAGTTCCTCCGCCAGTTCCCTGTAGGTTAAAAAACTGCCGTTCCTGCGGCGCCAGGAGCCGAGGTGGACCTCGTAGATAGCCATCGGCTCCTCGTGTATCTTCTTGCGTGCCGCTCGGGAGCGCCACTCGCCATCGTCCCAGGCAAAGGAAACCCCTCCGACCACCGTCGCGTTGTTCGGCCTCACCTCCCATCGCCGACCGTACGGGTCTGATTTCAGCAGAATCTCGCCGGAAGAGGCGCGAAGTTCGTACTTGTAGCGGCTGCCCTCCGGCACATCCGGGATGAAGATCTCCCAGACGCCGGAGTTGCCAAGAGACCTCATCTGGTGCCTGCGGCCGTCCCATCTGTTGAAATCTCCCACCACGCTGACCCTGACTGCGTTGGGCGCCCAGACGGCGAAGTTCCACCCCTGCGCACCGCTGACGCTTGTCCTCTGACACCCCAGCCGTGACCCAAGTTCAAGGTGCCTGCCCTCATTGAACAGGTACAGGTCAAAGTCCGTGAGGAACGACTCGCAGTATGCGTACGGGTCGCGGAAAACCTCTCTGCTGCCATCCCGGAACTCTGCCTCCACAACGTACTCGAAACGAAGGGCAAACCGCCGCTCGAATATCCCCTCGTATGTTCCGGCGTCAAGCGGGTATGTGACGCCGCTGTCGTCGCGCAGGGAGACCCGCGCCGCTCCCGGCACGAAGACCCGCACAACCCATTCGTTGCCCTGCGGATGCCATGAGAGTACCTGCCACGGGTCGTGGCTCTCTCCCCGGACAAGGCGTTCAAGTTCTGTGTTCACACCCACCAGTCCTCCCGCGTGTCAATCCTGAAAGAGAGCGCCCCCTCGGGAGGAAGCACGACCTCTGCCTGCTGCGGCGGGCGATAGATGATGCGCAGGGAGAAGCAGCCGCTCGACACAGGGATCAGCGTCCACGGAACTTCCGCCTCGAACAGTTCGGCCGATTTCCAGCGGAACGCAGAGGTCTGAGGCGACGCGGGATCAGCGACGAGGTGCTCTGCCGCGCCCACATCGAACACCAGCCGCCCATCAAGCGGTGCGCGAAGGTCGATGCGCAGGTAGAGGGCTCTCCTGTCGCGGCACAAGCGGATCCGTGAAAACGGCAGCGACACGGGTCTGATGGTCATCCAGAAATCGGCGGGGTCGACGGTCAGCGCTCCCCTCCACTCGAAGAAACCCGTCTCCTTCCCGTCAATGACCGGCGCCGCCAGCATCGGAACCGCGCCGCATTGCGGAAGAGTGTCCCCCAGCGGAGTTTCAAGAACCGCGGGGACAGGCTGCTTCAGGAGCCGGTAGACGAACTGAAGGTTCGCGCGGAACAGACGGTCAAACCTGCGTTTCGTCTCAGGGTCAGTGGTGAGGCTGTACCACCAGAACCAGTCGCTGCCCTCCGCAATCAGAAGATGCCTGAAGCCCTCTTGTCTCTCATCGTCATTCAGCGCGCAGCAGTGCGTCTCCCAGTCAGCACGCGCTCCGGCAAGCGCCTGCCACGCTCGATTTGCCTGCTCGCTTCCAATCCAGTTGTCAAAATGCAGGCCCATCCAACTGCCCGGGACAAGGCGCGACAGGGGGCGGCTTTCGACCCCGCCAGACGACGCCTCGGAGAATGTCATTGTGCGTATCCCCCGGCCCTCAACCTCTCCATAGAAGATTCTCAGGAATCGTGACCCGAAGGACGGGTACCAGTCCCACGGGTTCTCTCCGTCAAGGATGATGACAACGCAGCCGTCTGGATGGCGCCCGGCGGTAGACTCTATCCTCGCCGCAAGGTCTCTGCCTGCGCTTTCCTCGTCCATTCTCTGGTACGAGAACCCGATGAGGTCAGAAAGCTCGTGGTCCCTGAAGAACACAGAGATCTGCTCACGGAACACCCATCGGGAGTACAAACTATCCCGCGTGGCGGCCGGCTCGCTGGCGAAGAGCAGCACTTCGTCTGTCGCTGTCCATGCCACCTTCTCTTCCGCCATCATGTCAAGCACCTCTTCGCTGAGAGCGCCTTCTGACGGCCACATCCCCGCGGGGCGAGTCTTGAGTATCTCTTCGCAGACGTCCAGTCCTCTGCGGATCTGTTCGCGGGCGTCCTGGGGCCAGGAGAAGGCGGGGCGAGGCGCCCGCAAGGTTGTCCGCGTCTGCCTCACAATGTCAGTGGAACACAGCAGGGGCAACATGGGGTGGCAAAACGGGCTTGTGCTGATCTCCACCTGTCCAGTTCTCTGGAGGGACGCGTACAGCGACGGGAGTTCGGCAATGGCGGCGATGACATGGCGCCGCAATGACTCTCGCTCCACGGGCGAGAAGTTTCTTCCTTTCGCGGCAAGTTCCTCCACCTCCGGGTCGGGTATCGCGGGAGAGAATGAGGCAAGATGAAGCCATACCACAAGGTCGCGCAGATGAGCGGGGTCTGCGGTGCCGTCCCGCAGCCGCTGGAAAAGCGTCGCCGCCGCCGGATGCCTGCGTATGTACCGTTCGGGTATGGCCGCGGAGAGCCGCTTCACCTGCCGGGGGTCCGGGTCATCGTCCGCGAGCATCTCGACGAGCGCGTCGCGAAGGGCGCCTGAGCCGAGCGCCTGTATCTGCGCGAGAAGCGAGGGAGTGATGTTGAATGTCATCCGCACTGACGAAAACTCTCGCGCAATGAGCGCCATTGACCTGTAGTTCTGGAGGCACCGGAACGCCAGGACTCCCGGGACGCTTTGGGTGCCATCCGGCAGGAAGTAGAACGGCTGGTGGAGATGCCAGCACAGCAGAAGCCGGCTCATGATCCTCCGTCAACAAGAGAGGAGATGAGACGCGCGTACTCCTCAAGCGGCTTGCGCCAGGAGAAGTCGAGCGCCATCACGCGCCGCACCATCTTCTCCCAGATGTCCCGAGCGGAGAACAGACGGAAACAGCGGTCAACCGCGCTCGCCAGAGAGTCCGGAGTCGGCTCGCACGTGATGCCCCAGCCGTCCTCGTCAACGTCGCGCACGGTGTCAGCAAGTCCCCCTACCCTCGTCGCAAGCGGCACTGTTCCGTACTTCATCGCGATCATCTGCCCGATTCCGCAGGGCTCGAAACGCGACGGCATAAGGAAGATGTCGCTTCCCGCGTAGACGGCGTGGGCGAGCGCCTCGTCGAACGCGATTCTCGCGGCCGCCGCGCCGGGAAGCCGCCTGCACGCCTCCACGCATTGCGACTCGTGTTCCGGAGTCCCTTCGCCGAGGATGACGGCCTGTCCGCCGGACGCGGCGATCCTCTCAAGGACTGACACCACAAGGTCGACGCCTTTCTGCTCCACCAGACGGCCCACAAAACCGAATACCGGACCGGAGCCGCCCAGCTTCAGCCCGAATAACTCCAGAAGGGATGCGCGGTTGAATCTCTTGCCGGCGCAGGTTGAGTACCGCCGTGCAATGAAAGAGTCGACGCGCGGGTTCCAGATGCGGTAGTCAACTCCGTTGCGGATGCCGGTCAGGACATCCCTCCGCCGTGAGAGCACTCCTTCAAGTCCGCACCCGAACTCGGGGGTCAGTATCTCGCGGGCGTACCGTTCGCTCACCGTGGTGACCCTGTCGGCGTCCAGAATGCCTCCTTTCAGGAGGTTCACCTGACCGTAGAACTCAAGTCCCTCGATGCTCCAGCACGACTGCGGCAGACCGAGAGAGGGAAACTCTTCTGCTGGCGCGACGCCCTGGTGGGCAAGGTTATGGATGGTCAGCACTGTCGAGGCGGAAGAAAATGCGCTCCCGTACAGGTGTTTCAGATACACCGGCAGCAAGGCGGTGTGCCAGTCATGGCAGTGAAAGCATCTCGCCTGCAAACCCATCCCGCGACACGCTTCAAGCACCGCGCGCGAGAAAAACGCGAACCTCCTGACGCTGTCAGGGTAGTCCTTTCCCGCCGGTCCGTACACGAACGGCCTGCCAAAGAACCCCTCGTGCGATATGAGGAACAGGCCGGGATGTTCCACGCTCTCCGCGACGCGGCACTCTTCCGTTGCGCCGTTGCCCGCGGCGATCTTGCCCTCCCATTTCACGCGTGTGGGCATCGTGTCTCGCACGGACTGGTACCACGGGAGGAACAGCGCGACCGAAAACCTTTCGCGCAGGCCCGTGAACAGGGCTCCGACCACGTCCGCAAGGCCTCCAACCTTGACCCACGGTACCGCCTCTGCTGCGGCAATGACCACCAGCGGTCTGTCTGCAGGGTTCATCTCTGTGGCGCCTCCTTCGCCTGCCTCAGATACGCCGCCGCTTCCTCGGGCGTCACCGTATTGATGTGGAAGCCGGTGCCCCACTCGAATCCGCCGGCGCCCGCAACCCACGGCAGAATTTCAATGTGCCAGTGGTACCTCAGATGTGCGCTGTTGTCTGCGGGATGGGCACCGACGCCCGCGGCAGAGTGAATGACCAGATTGAACGGGGTATTGCCGAGCGCCGCGAAAAGGCGTCTGAAGCCTGCTGCCAGCGCCTCTCCAAGAAGGTCCGTCTCCTCGTCTGTCAGAGACTCAACGTCAGGGCTGTGCCGCAGGGGGATGATGAGCAGTTCGAAGGGAACCCTCGACGCGAACGGCGCGAGGATGACAAATGCCCGATTCATCCAGACAAGCCGGTCGCCCGCATCGATCTCCTGAACAGCGGCGTCGCACAACATGCACCTCTCCCTGAACGCCACATACTTCCTCATCTGCGTCATCTCCTGCCTGACAACCAGCGAGACAACCGGAGTGGCGACAATCTGGCTGTGAGGATGTGAGAGGGTTGCTCCCGCCTGCCTGCCGTGGTTCTTGAACACGGTGACGGACACCAGACGGACGTCCCTTTTCAGGTCCTGTATCCGGGACCGGTACACCCTGACAATCTGCCCCCACGTTCCTGCGGTGTACTCGTGCGGCATCCGGCGGTGTTCCGGCGTCTCTATCACCACCTCGTGCGCTCCGACGCCGTTCATCATGTCGAACATGCCCACGGCTCTCCTGCCAGGTTCACCCTCGACTCTAAGAGCCGGATACCTGTTTGGCACAACCCTCACCTGCCACCCGGCGGTGTCCGGAGCAGACGCGGCAGGCCGCACCGCAAGAATCTCGTGCGGGGTCATCTTCTCGTTGCCGGGGCAAAAGGGGCACGCGCCAAACTCTGGCTCGGCGGCGTCAGGCTCTGTGTCCCACTCGCGGGGTCTCATCGTTCTGTCAGGTGCGATGATGACCCATCTGCCCGAGACGATATCCCTGCGGAGTTCCGACATGGAGTTTCTCAGAAACGGTATCCCTTCGGTATGACGACAACTCCCCCGGGGCTCACCGTGAATCTCTTGCGGTCGGCGTCGGGGTCGTATCCGATAACCATGCCAGGCGGAATGATGACATCCTTGTCAACCACCGCCCGCCGGACGCGCGCGTGGCGACCGACCTGCACGCCCTCCAGCAAGATGGAGTCGACCACGTCCGCGTAACTGTTCACCCGTGTCCACGGCGAGAGGATTGAGTGCCTCACCCGGGCGCCGCTGACGATGCTGCCGCCTGTGATGAGGCAGTCCTGCACGAGCGCCATCCGCTCTCCCTCCGAGAAAACGGTCTTCGCCGGAGGCAGGGGGCTTTGATATGTCCGGACCGGCCAACGGCGGTCGTAGATGTTGAGGACCGGGTCCACATTCACAAGGTCCATGCTTGCTTCCCAGTAGGCGTCTATCGTGCCGATGTCGCGCCAGTACTTCGTCTCCTTCCTGTTCTCGTCAATGAACCGGTACGCATAGACCTTGTCCTTGCCTATCATTGTGGGGATGATGTCCTTCCCGAAGTCGTGCTCCGATCCGGGTCTCTTCGCGTCCTCAACGAGCCGTTTCAAAAGGACATCCCGGGAAAAGACGTAGATGCCCATCGAGACCAGACTCGTGTCGGGAGATTCCGGCAGGCCCGCCGGCTCCTGCGGTTTCTCCTCGAACGCGGTCACCCTGCCGTCGCAGGCCACGGTCAGGACGCCGAACCGTGTCGCCTCCTGCCGCGACATCTCACATGCGGAAATCGTCAGGTCTGCCCCGCTGGTCAGATGAAAATCAATGAACTTCCGGTAGTCCATCTTGTAGATGTGGTCGCCCGCGAGCACAAGCACAAGGTCGGGCCGGTCGTCTTCAATAAGGTGGATGTTCTGAAACACGGAATCCCCTGTGCCAAGGTACCACTCGTCGCCGACCCTCTGCTGCGCAGGCACGAGTTCGATGAACTCTCCAAGTTCCCGCGAAAGGATGTTCCACCCCTCCTTGATATGGCGCTGGAGCGAGAGCGACTTGTACTGGGTCATCACATAGATACGCCTGAGACCCGAGTTGATGGCGTTGCTCAGGGTGAAGTCGATGATCCGGTAGATCCCGCCGAAAGGCACCGCGGGTTTTGCCCGGTCCCGCGTCAAGGGGTAGAGCCGTTCGCCTCTGCCGCCCGCAAGAATGATGGTGAGCACTTCGCGCAACGTGTCCATAGGACGGCTCCCTGCATGGTGCGCCGCTCGCCCGCACCAGTATTGTACCCGGACGCCGCCTTCGGGAGCAACGGGCGAAGGCGGGCGCCACCTTCTCTCAGCGAAGGGAACTGAGATCGAACGGGAACTGCGCCGTGAACGCCTTTGGCGGGTCTCCCGGAAGCGTCAGCAGAAAAACAACTCTGGCATCAGGCGGAATGGTTTGCCGGCTGAACCTCGCCTCGCCCGTGACGCGCAGGAAGTAGTCGCGGGACATCTCGGGAGTTCTGCTGGCCGTGAACGACACTGGCGCCAACTCCTGCGTCCCGCACCGCAACGCCGCCTTCAGTTTCCTGCCGGCTTCCGCCTCGTCCACATACACGGCATACCTGAATCGGAGCATGCCGGCATCAGCGGCGAGCGCCTTCAGCACAATCTTCCGGTCCACCTCGCCGCCGATCTGCGCGCTTCGCCTGCCAAGGATGGCCGCCCTGACAAACGGCGTGATGACGGTCGCGGATCCGCAGCCGATGCCGTAGCCGAGGTCCACCGTCCACGGCTTGAGAAACTCCGTATCAGTCATCCCGGCGCGGGCTGCCCCGTATGCGAGCGCCTCGTCGATTTCGGCATCGCTGAGCACCTGCGGAAGGGTCTGTCTGCCGCCGCAGCCTGAAAGAAAAAGCACGCACAACACAATGGTGGCGTAGAGGTGTTTCATACAAGAATCTGATACCATATCCCCCGCTCCGGCGTCAACCCGTGTCTTCCCTGAACTGTCCGCGATGTGGTATACTTCTCTTTACACGCGGGAGACGCCGGCAATGGAAAAGGTTCTCATCTTCGACACGACACTGAGGGATGGCGAGCAGTCGCCTGGTGCAAGTCTGACGAGCAGGGAGAAACTCCATATCGCCCTGCAACTCGAGCGGCTTGGCGTTGATGTCATTGAAGCGGGTTTCCCCGTCTCCTCCGAGGACGACGCCCGCGCGGTGGCGCTGATTGGTTCATCCGTGAAAAAGCCCGCGGTCTGCGCGCTGGCGCGGTGCAGGGAATCTGACATTGCCGCGGCGCTGCGCGCGCTGAGAAAAGCGGCAAGGCCGCGACTCCATCTATTCCTTGCGACATCGGAGATACACCGCAGGTACAAACTTGGCAAGGCAAAGAGCGAGATCGTCCGCGCGGCGCGCGAAGCCGTGCGCGCTGCAGCCCGCGATATTGACGATATCGAGTTTTCACCAGAGGACGCCTCACGCACGGAACCGGATTTTCTTGCGGAGGTGTGCCTGGCGGTCGCGGCAGAAGGAGCGCGCACCGTGAACATCCCTGACACGGTCGGCTACGCGCTCCCGTGGGAGTTCGGCAATCTCATCGCCACGCTGCGCGCCGCGCTGCCGCGCTCGGTGTGCGTCAGTGTTCACTGCCACAACGACCTGGGGCTTGCCGTCGCAAGTAGTTTGGCGGCTGTTGCCAGCGGCGCGAGGCAGGTCGAGTGCACGGTCAACGGTATCGGAGAGAGAGCGGGAAACGCCGCACTGGAAGAGATTGTGATGGCCCTGCGGACCAGGCAGCAAGTATTCGGCGTGGAGACAGGCATACGCACAGAGGAGATCTTCCGCACAAGCCGGCTGGTATCGTCCCTGACAGGCATCCCGGTCCAGCCGAACAAGGCGATTGTGGGAGAGAATGCCTTCCGCCACGAGGCGGGCATCCACCAGGACGGCGTGCTGAAGCGCCGCGAGACCTACGAGATCATGGACCCGCGGAAGATTGGCATCGGGGCAGGGGAACTTGTGCTGGGAAAACATTCGGGCAGGCACGCGCTGAGAAACCGCCTGGAGAAACTCGGTTTTTCCCTGAGTGACGCGCGGCTGGAGGATCTCTACCGGCGCTTCAAGCAACTGGCTGACAGAAAGAAGACCATCGAGGACCTTGACCTCATCGCGATTGCCGACGAAGCTACGGTGACGGCGCGGCCCGTGTATGAGATGGTCTACTTCCACATCGTGTCCGGCTCTTCGACGATGCCGAGTGCGACGATCAGTATCCGAAAGGGCAAGACCGTGCTGAAGGATGCGGCTCACGGAGACGGGCCTGTGGATGCGCTGTACCGCGCGATTGACCGCGTGACCGGGCTTTCTCCCCGTCTCTCCGAGTACAGAATCTCCGCCATCACAGGCGGAAAGGATGCGCAGGGAGAGGTTGCCGTCTGCCTTGAAATCGGCGGACAGCGGGTCGTGGGCAAAGGGGTCAGCACGGACATCATTGAGGCGAGCGCGAAGGCGTATCTTGCGGCCATCAACATCTATCTTGCCAAGAAGACCGCAGGTCGAAAAGCCGCGCGGGCTACATAACGATGACCATCACAGAAAAAATTCTTGCCGCGCATGCGGGCAGGCAGTCGGTTGCGCCGGGCGAGTTCCTCGAGGCGTCCGTTGACCTTGTGCTTGCCAACGACATCACCGCGCCGCTTGCGATTGAGGAGTTTGAGAAGGCGGGCGGCCGCGCGTTGTATGACCCGACTCGAGTTGTCCTGGTCCCGGACCACTTTACTCCCTGCAAGGACATCCGCAGCGCGCAGCAGGTCAAGCGGGTCCGGGATTTTGCCGCAAAGTTCAGCGCGAGATTCTACGAGATTGGGCGCGCGGGCATCGAACACGCGCTCCTTCCTGAGCAGGGGCTCATTGCCTCGGGTGAACTCATCGTGGGCGCAGACAGCCACACCTGCACCTACGGGGCGCTCGGAGCGTTTGCCACAGGCATGGGCAGCACGGACATCGCGGCCGCGTTCTTGCTCGGACGCGTGTGGCTGAAGGTGCCGTCCACTCTGCGAGTGCTCCTTTCTGGAAAGCCGCCGCGGTATGTCGGGGGCAAGGATGTCATCCTTGCCGTCATAAGCCGGATTGGAGTGGACGGCGCCAGGTACATGGCGATGGAGTTCGCCGGAGACGGGGCGGCCCATCTTTCCGTCGAAGACAGGCTGACCGTCTGCAACATGGCAATCGAGGCGGGAGCGAAAAACGGCATCTTCGAGGCCGACGAACAGGCGATCGCATTCCAGCGGGCGGCAGGAGTGGACCCGGGACGCATCCGGGTGTTCCGCAGCGACCCCGACGCATCGTACGAACGCACCATCGAGGTGGATCTGTCCGGACTCCAGCCGCAGGTTGCCGCGCCGCATCTGCCAAGCAACGCCAGAGACGTGCGTGAGTTTTCTTCCGTGCGCATAGACCAGGCAGTCATCGGTTCCTGCACCAACGGCAGGATTTCAGACCTCCGGGCTGCCGCATCGGTCATCCGCGGCAGGAAGGTTCACCCGCGGGTGCGGTGCATCGTGATACCGGCGACGCCGCTGATATACCAGCAGGCGCTTGACGAGGGCCTCGTGAAGGCGTTTGCGGAGGCCGGCTGCGTCATCAGTCCGCCTACCTGCGGCCCCTGTCTCGGGGGCCACATGGGGATACTCGCCGACGGAGAGACCGCGGTGGCAACCACAAACCGCAACTTCCGCGGAAGGATGGGCCACCCTGGAAGCAGCGTGTATCTTGCGAATCCCGCCGTTGCGATGGCCTCGGCAATCGCGGGGAGAATCGTGCATCCCGACGAGGTGAACTGATGGTGATGAAAGGAAGGGCGTGGAAGTTCGGGGACCATGTGAATACCGATGACATCATCGCCGCACGGTATCTTGACACCACCGACCCGGCAGAACTCGCATCGCACTGCATGGAGACCGTCCGGCCCGGGTTCGCGGCGCAGGTTTCCCCCGGGGACATCATCGTCGCCGGGGAGAACTTCGGGTGCGGCTCCAGCAGAGAGCATGCCCCCATCTCCATAAAGGCGCTCGGCGTCTCGGCGGTTATTGCGAAGAGTTTCGCCAGAATCTTCCTGCGCAACGCGATCAATATCGGGTTGCCCGTCATCGAGATTGACGGCGCCGCGCAGATTACCGAGGGAGACCTCGTCTCCATTGACCTTGAAAAGGGGGTCGTTTCGGACGAAACATCGGGGAGCAGATGGCGGTGCCCCCCGTATCCCGCCTTTCTCAGGCAGATCATCGAAAGCGGAGGACTGATGCAATGGGTGCGAAAAAGAACTACAGAATAGGCGTGATCCCCGGCGACGGCATCGGGCCGGAGATTTTAAGGGAGGGAGTGAAGGTGGTGCGCGCCGCTGCAGATGCGTGCGGCTTCTCGATTGAATTCGTTGAGTACGACTTCAGCGGCGAGCGGTACCTGAAGACAGGCAAACTGGTGTCTGACGAAGATATCGCCCGCCTGCGGCAGCTGGACGCAATTTTCCTGGGCGCGGTGGGCCATCCCGACGTGCCGCCGGGCATTCTTGAAAAGGGGGTGCTCCTGAAGATACGCTTTTCTCTTGACCAGTACATCAATCTGAGGCCTGTGAAACTGTACCCGGGCGTTTTTACTCCCCTGAAGGACAAGGGTCCCGACGAGATAGATTATGTAGTGGTCCGCGAGAATACCGAAGGCGCCTACTGCGGCATGGGGGGAACCTTCAAGCAGGGCACCGACGACGAGGTGGCAACCCAGATCGACATCAGCACCAGGCGCGGGGTCGAGCGGTGCATCAGGTACGCATTCGAACTCGCCCGGCGCCGCAACAGGAAGAGAACCGTCACGGTTGTGGACAAGGCGAATGTGCTCACCTACGCGGGAGACCTCTGGCGAAGAACCGCCCGGGAAGTGGCGCAGGAGTTTGACGACATCCGTCTTGACTTCGCCTTTGTGGACGCGACCTGCATGTGGATGGTAAAAAACCCGGAGTGGTTTGATGTGATCGTGACGAACAATATGTTCGGGGATATCATCACGGACCTTGCGGCGATGACTCAGGGCGGACTTGGCATCGCCGCCGGAGGCAACATCAATCCGGGCGGTGTCTCAATGTTTGAGCCGATCCACGGCTCCGCGCCAAAGTACGCGGGGAAGAATGTCGCCTGCCCGCTGGCAACCATCGCCGCAGGCGGTATGATGCTCGAGGTGCTTGGGGAAACCGAGGCGGCCGTGCGGATTGAGCGGGCGATTGCGAGAGCGACCGGGGAGCGGTATATCGCGTCGCTCGAGGCGGGCAAGATGGGGATGAGCACATCAGAAGCCGGCGACCTGATTGCCAGATTTGTCGCCGGGTAACCCGGAGATCCAATGCTGAACGCTTCCGGTGTGTCCCTTGGTAAGGACTGGTGTGCGCCGCACAGCGTTGATACGCTCCCGGCGTCAGTCAGGTGTGGACTCGCCCTTGCCTGCGCGTTGCTCACCGGCATCTCCGCTCAGGTCAGCGTGCCGCTGCCCTTCACTCCGGTGCCTCTCACCGGACAGGTCTTTGCAGTCCTGTTCTCGGGCATCCTGCTGGGCGCCGGCTTCGGTTCGCTCAGCCAGATACTGTACCTTGCCGGCGGATGCGCGGGAATCTCGTGGTTCTCGCCTGTGGAGGGCTGCGTCATACGGGGGACATTCGGATATCTTGTCGGCTTTATTCCTGCCGCGGCGCTCGCGGGCAGTGCCTCCCGCAAGACGGCACGTCCTCATGTCCTTCTGGCGGCGTGCGCCGGCTCGATTGCCGTCATCCACCTGTGCGGAGTCGCGTGGCTGGCGCCGTGGCTTGGCATCGGACCTGCGCAGGCGTGGGCCATCGGGTCGTTGCCCTTTTTCCCCTTTGACATTCTGAAGGCGTGTCTGGTGATTGCTGTCGTCTGCGCCATTCGGGGCAGATGCCGGCAGTGAACGTTCTATGCGTTGACTGCGTTGACTCACCGCGGAGAGATGATGAGACGGTACACGGTTGCTGTGGTGGGCGCTGGACTTGTGGGCAGAAAGATGGTTGAGATCCTCCTGGAGCGCCGTTTTCCGGCGACGCGCATCGTGTTGCTCGCCACGCGCAGCAGGAAGGAGAAGATTGCCGGGCAAGAGTTTTCGGTCGGCGTTGCGTCAGAGTCGTCCTTTGACGGCGTTGATATCGCTCTTTTCGCGGGAACGGAGGGAGAGCGAGGAGCGAGCAGGCAGTTTGGCTGGACGGCGGTGCAGCGCGGCTGCGTGGTCATTGACAACGGCTCTGACTTCCGGATGGACCCGAGGGTACCTCTGGTCGTGCCGGAGGTGAATGCCGACGCGCTTGCCGCGCACCAGGGATTCGTCGCGAATCCGAACTGCTCAACCATCCAGATGGTGATGGCGCTGTGCCCTCTCCACAGGACGTTCGGCGTCAGGCGGGTCATCGCGTCAACGTATCAGGCGGTTTCCGGCACAGGAAGGGCGGCGGTTGACGAACTGCGGGCACAGGTTGAGGCACATACCAGTCAGAAGGAGGCAACGCCGACGGTCTATCCGAAACAGATTGCGTTCAATCTGCTGCCCCACATCGGCTCCCCTTCAGCAGAACTGCCGGGCTACTACACGGAAGAGGCAAAGATGGTGTACGAAACGCGCAAGATTCTCGGGATCCCTGACCTTCCCGTTGCGGCGACCTGCGTGCGGGTGCCCGTGTACAACGCGCACAGCGAGAGCGTCACTGTGGAACTCCAACGGCAGGCAGACCCGCAGGATGCCAGAGATGTCCTCGCATCGTTCCCCGGAGTGAGGGTTGCCGACGAGCCGGCAGACGCGGTCTATCCCACCCCTCTGGAGGTGTCTGGCACGGACGAGGTATGGGTCGGCAGGGTGCGCCGGAGCCAGGCGTTCCCCGCCGGCCTTGACCTGTGGATTGTCGCTGACAACATACGCAAGGGAGCGGCGCTCAACGCGGTGCAGATTGCGGAAGAGATGATTGCGAGGAAGCTGCTCTGAGTCCTTCTGCGGCCCGGTGCGACGCCGTCTACATCGAAATCAGAGATACGACCTTCCGTCCTGCCAGTTTCTTCCTGCCGTTGAGAAACCCGAGTTCGAGCAGGAAGATGACCAGTTCCACCTGTCCCCCGCACTTTTCGACAAGGGCGCAGGCCGCCTGGGCGGTGCCGCCGGTGGCAAGGACATCGTCGACCACAACGACCCGCTCGCCGGGCGACACTCCGTCCTGATGAATTTCGATGGCATCTGTTCCGTACTCCAGCGTATACTCGACGGAAACCGTCTTCCACGGCAACTTCCCTGCCTTCCGCAACGGCACAAACCCCCTTCCCAGAGAAAGCGCGAGCGCTCCTCCAAGGATGAATCCGCGGGACTCTATCGCCGCCACCTTTGCCACTGCCGCCGGGACCTCCCTGCGCATCCGCTCGACCGCTTCGGCAAGCGCCTCTTTGTCCGCAAGGAGGGGCGTGATGTCCTTGAAGACGATTCCCGGCTTCGGAAAGTCAGGTATGTCCCGTATAAAGGCGCGAAGATCCTTCACGTGTGATCTCCTTCCACTCCTTCTGGAGTTTTCGCAGGCAGGTCTTGATAATTTGATGAACTCTCTGCCGTGAAACGCGGAGTTTCTCCGCAATCTCCTTGTAACTGTATGGCGTTCCGTCAATCAGCCCGTAATGCATCCTCACCGCCTTGATCCAGAGGTCTGTGTCCGCCCGCTTCTCGCGCGCCCGGAGCCGGGCAAACACGCGCTCGACCATATCTTTGTTGCGGAGGATCTCCCACAGGCTCACCTCCTCGTCTTTCCGGAACTCAACGAACTCGAACAGGTCTCCGTCGCGGTCCTGGGAGGTCACCTGAGGGGAAACAACCCGGATGTGCTCTCCGTACTTCTTCATCTTCCTGAATACCTCAGGCGGCAGTCTCAATTCAGCCGCGACCTCGGCATCGCTCGGTTCGCGTCCCTTCCGCAGGCGGCACTCCCTGCGCACCTCCTCAAACCTGTCGCGAAACTCCTGAAGCCGCTCAGGGATCTTGAAGATCTCAAAGTCCTTCATCACCGCCCGGAGCACAAATCTCTTGATCCAGAAGTACGCGTAGGTGCCGAACTTAACCTGTTTCTTTTCGTCGTACTTCTCGATGGCTTTCAACAGACCCATGTTGCCCTCGGCGATGAGGTCCCTCATGATGTCTGGCGTGTAGGCATAGCGACGGGCGATGTGGATGACAAGGCCCTGGTTCTTTCTGACGAACTCTTCCTGCGCCTTTCTGTCGCCTGCCCTGATTCTCCGCAGGAACTCATCGTCGGAAACAATCGTCCTGTTCATGCGAGCCCTGCCATCTCATGCACTGTACGCGCCACCTCGGGGAATGCGTCCGCCTTCCTTCCGCTTCCCTGGGCGAAGAAGGCGTTTCCGCCGCCTCCGCCGCCGATGACCGGCGAAATCTTCTTCATAATGGTTGAGGCGGGCATCCTCTCCGACGCTGCTTTCCCGGTCTTGATGACTACGAGTAGCCGGTCGCCTGCCACGGCGCCCAGCACGGCAACTGTCCCGGGATCTCCTTCCACCAGCATATCCGCCACCTTCCCGACTGCCTCCGGGTCCGCAAAGGCGGTTTCGGCGACGATGAGGCGTCCTCCCGCAATGGCACGCGCGTCGCGCTGGAGCCGTTGCGCCTCGCCGGCAATCGCCATCTGCTGGTATCTGGACAACATCTCTTCCCTGCGCGCCGACTGCTCGATGAGTTTCTCAAGCCGGGTTACCCACTGGTCGCGCGACGCGCCAAGGAGGGTGCACGCCGTCCCGATGGAGTCTTCAAGGCGGTCGAGATACCGGAAGACCGCTCTTCGCGTGATCGCCTCGATTCTCTTCAGGTTCCGGCCGATGGATGAGACGCCGGTGATTTTGAACCCAAGAATATGTCCTGTCCGCTCCACGTGGGTACCCCCGCACACCTCCGCGTGCAGGTCGCCAGAACGCACGACCCTGACCTTCTCGCCATACCTGTCGACAAACAGCGCCACCGCTCCCGCCGCGCGCGCTTCCTCAAGGGTCATCTCGCTGGTGGAGACGGGCAGGTCTCGGAAGATGGCGGTTCTGACCTCCTGTTCCACGGCGCGTACCATCTCTTCCGTCAACTCTGAGAAACTGATGAAGTCAAATCTCAGCCGTTCCGCGGACACAAGGGAACCCGCTTGCCTCACCTCGGGGCCGACCACCCGGCGCAGAGCCCAGTGGAGAAGATGGGTGGCCGAATGGTTGGCGGCGACATCCTTCCTGAACTCAGCATCCACCCGAGCCACTGCGGGAGCGCCTTCCCGTACCGCTTCTGCCGAACCTTTCTGGAACCGCCCTATGTGATAGACAAACCCCTTCTCGTCGTACTGCGTGTCGGCGACCTGCAGAAGGAAGCCGGCGCCCTCAATGGTGCCGCGGTCTCCGATTTGTCCTCCGCGCTCCGCGTAGAACGGCGTTCGGTCAGTCACCAGTTGCATCTCGCCTTTCTTTCCCCGGTACAGGGCGACGACGCGGCATTCGGCGGACAAAGAGTCGTATCCTGTGAAGACAGTCCCGCGCATCCCCTCCTGTTCAAAGACCACGGTGCGCTGGTCCGCAAACGAGGAGCCTGCGCGCGACTTCTCCTGCTGCTTCGCGAGTAGCCGCGAGAATCCATCCCAGTCGATTCCCCTGCCCCGGTCCTCAGCAAGTTCTTCGATGAGATCCCTGGGGATGCCGTAGGTGTCGTACAGGCGGAACGCAACCTCTCCGGGAATCTGTCCGGTGTCGGACTCGCCAGCAAGGTCGTCAAAGAGTTTCCGGGCGGTTCCAATGATCTCGGAGAAGCGGGCCTCCTCTTCCGCAAGGACCCTGCCGATGATCCCCGCGTGGTCGCGCAGGGACGGGTACGTGGGCGACATCACCTCGGTCACCGCGTCGCCCACCGCCGGCAGAAAAGGCGGACGGGCATTCAGACGCAACGCGGCGAGGCACGCTCGCCTGATAATGCGGCGCAACACATACCCCCTTCCCTCGTTTGACGGGAACACGCCATCGTCCACCAGAAACACCGCCGCGCGCGTATGGTCGGCGATGATGCGAAAGGAAGGCTGTGTCTCGCTGTCCCCGTACGCCGCCTGCGTCTTGCGCGCAATCACATCAAGGAGAGGCGCAAACAGGTCGGTCTCATAGTTTGTCCGGGTTCCCTGCAGGATTCGCGCAACCCGCTCAAGTCCCATCCCGGTGTCAACCCCCCTTCGTTTCAGAGGCAGGCGGGACCCGTCGGGCTGCTGGTCAAATTGCGGAAAGACGAGGTTCCAGAACTCAATGAACCGGTCGCAGTCGCATCCCGGCTTACAGTCAGGTTCTCCGCATCCCGCCTCGTTGCCGTTGTCCAGATAGATCTCTGTGCAGGGACCGCAGGGACCGGAATCTCCGGCAGGACCCCAGAAGTTGTCCCGAGCGCCGAGAGGCACGACCCGCTCCGCGGGGAAAAACCTCAGCCAGACCGCGCGCGTCTCCTCGTCATCCTCAAAGTAGGAGACCCACAGTTTCTCCGCAGGGATACCGAGGACCTTCGTTACAAACTCCCACGCCCATGAGATGGCTTCCTCTTTGAAGTAGTCGCCGAAGGAGAAGTTGCCGAGCATTTCAAAGAAGGTGTGATGTCTGCCGCTGGTTCCTATCTTCTCGAGGTCGCTGTCCTTTCCGCCCGCGCGCAGGCACTTCTGGCAGGTGGCGGCACGCGTGTAGTCAAGAGGAATCTCTGTCGCCCAGTTCCTCTTGAACTGCACCATGCCCGCGCTGGTGAACAGGAGTGTGGTATCTCCGGCAGGCACCAAACTGCTGCCCGGAACCACCGCGTGTCCTCGGTCGCGAAAGAAGTCAAGGAATCTCTGTCGTATCTGTTCGCTTCGCATATCTCCGCGCAACCTCCTCAATGACTTCCGGCGAAAAACCTCTGGTGACAAGCGCGCGCACAGGCGAACGTCCTGTCCGGCTGCTCTGCTTCTTCAGGTACGCCTCGGCCGCTTCACGTTCTGGCTGTCCCAGGCATCCGGCAACCGCTTCCCTTCTCAACTCCGGGGGGACCCCGCGCGCCTTGAGGTACGCGTCCACATACAGAGATCCTCTTCCCCTGCGCAGCAGCCGCAGAACCGTGTCTCTGCAGTACCGGGCGTCGTCAAGGTCTCCCCGGCGCAGGAGAGTGGACACGGCCTCGTCAACCTCGTCCTCGGAGAATCTCCGCAGGAGCCGCTGCTTCAGGACCCACGAAGAGTAATCCCTCTGGCCGAGCAGCCGGTACGCATGCGCAAGAGCAGACTTACCCGCCACCTTTCACTACCACAAATGCCCATCCCTGCTCCGGCCGTTTCACGCGCAGCAATGCGTCCGCGGCCGAGGGGATGGACCCGGTGATCCTCTCGAAGTCAGCGGGCGTGGCAACGGCTTTGTTGTCCACAGCGCCGATGAGCGTTCCTTCAACGAGTCCCGCGGAGTCCGCCGGACTGCCGGGTTCAACCTCTATGACGACCACGCCGGTTCGTTCGGAGATGCGGTACTCCTGTCTGATCTCGTCCGTGAGTGCGGTCACCCGAATACCACGCCACGTCTTCGCTGCGCCCTGGGTCTTCGCGCGGGGCGCGCCGGCAGGCATCTCTCCCACGGTCACCGTCACCGTGACCGGCCGCTTTTCCCGCCAGATGCCGACCTGCGCTGGCTTGCCAATAGGCAGTGCGGCGACCTTCATCTGGAGGTCCTGAACCGATTCTACCTTCACCCCGTTGACCTCGCGAATAACATCGCCCTCTTTCAGTCCCGCCTTCTCCGCCGGAGACCCCGGCTCCACCTCGGCAACCAGCGCACCGGCGGTGTCCGACAGACCGAGTGTCTTTGCGAGATCGTCTGTGACCGGCTGCAACAGCACCCCGAAGTATCCCCTGTCCACCCTGCCCTTCTCTTTCAACTGGGCGAAGACTTTCTTTGCCAGATTGATGGGGATGGCAAATCCGGTATTCTCCGCGGCAATGATGAATGTGTTGATGCCGATGACCTCTCCCCTGATGTTCACCAGAGGTCCACCGGAGTTGCCGGGATTGATGGCGGCGTCCGTCTGTATGAAGTCCTCGTACTGGCTGATGCCGAACCCGCTGCGTCCCTTGGCGCTGATCACGCCGTGGGTGACCGTCTCCTCAAGCCCCATCGGATTGCCTATGGCAAGAACCCACTCTCCCACCTCAACCCTGTCGGAATCTCCAAGCGCGACGACAGGTAGTGGGTGTCCTGTGTTGATCTTCAAAAGCGCCAGATCCGTCTTGCTGTCGGTCCCCTTGACCTCCGCCTGATACTTGCGCTCGTCTCCCATCAGTTTCACAAGGATTTTGTCGACGCCCTCAATCACATGATTGTTCGTCAGGATGTAGCCGCTCTCGTCAACGATGAACCCTGAACCGAGTCCCTGCTGTTTCTTCTGGAAGGTCCTCGGCCCGCGCGGCCGGCGTTCTCCCCCGAAGGGAAATGAGAAAAAGTCCTCAAAATCTCCGAAGGGGTCCCAGTACCGGTAGGTCACCATCTTCTCAGTGGTAATCTGCACCACGGATGGCTTGACCGTGCGCGCAACGTGAACAAACGCGTTTTGCAGGGTAAGAACCTCTGTTGACTGCACCGGCAGCGCCTTTCCGTACAGGGGCGAATGCCCGGTTCCCGAAGACAGCATCGCGAACCCGGACATGATGAACGCCGCCACTGCCGCCACAAACGCTCCCACTGACATCATCGTGCCTCTGTTCATACCGCCTCCTTTCTGGTCAGGCCTCTGGAACATTAGATGCCGGAGACAGCCAGCGGGTTTATGAACGAACAGCGGTCCACGCGCGCGCCGACACCGAGGTGGTCACCGCTTCAAGAACCTCCTGGCATGAGACCCCGTCGGAAAAATCGGGTGAAGGGTTCTCGTCCCTGCCCAGCGCCAGGGCGATGTGCGCCACCATATTCACGAACGATTCGCCGTATCCGATGATGTGGCCTGCCGGCCACCAGTTGCCAGCGAACGGGTGGCAGGAGTCAGTGGCAAGGATGGTGCGGAATCCCTGGCACCGGGGGTCATCGTCAAGAGAGAAGTAGTTGAGTTCGTTCATCCTCTCAAGGTCAAACCAGATGCTCCCGCGGCTCCCGTTGATTTCAAACCTCTGTCCGTTCCTTCTGCCGGGCGCAAATCTGGTCGCCTCAAACGAGCCGACGGCGCCCTGCGAAAACCGCGCAAGAAACAGCGTCGCGTCGTCAACGGTGACCTCCCCGAACTCTTCTGCGGAGCCAGAAGCCGCAAGCCCGGTTTCCAGCAGGGCGGTCTCCTTCAGCAGCGGCCTGCGGTCCACGAACGTCGCAGACATCCCGATGACTTCGCTGAACTCGCCGATGAGGTACCGCGCGAGGTCGATGAGGTGAGCGTTCAGGTCGCCGTGGGCTCCCGAGCCGGCGACCTCCTTCCTCAACCGCCAGACCAGCGGGAATGACGGGTCGACAATCCAGTCCTGAAGATAGACGGCGCGCATATGCCTGACGGCGCCGATTCTTCCCTCGCTGATGAACTGCTTCGCCAGACATACCGCCGGCAGCATCCTGTAGTTGAAGCAGACGGCATGCTTCACCCCACAGCGCACCACCGCGTCGTACATATCCCTCGCGTCCTTCAGTTCCGCCGCAAGCGGCTTTTCACAGAACACCATCTTTCCTTCCTTCGCCGCGGCGATCGCGATGTCCCGGTGCGTCTCGGGTGTTGAGGCGATGTCAACAAGGTCAATATCCGATCTGCTGACCACCTTCCGCCAGTCGGTCTCGCACTCCTCCCAGCCGAACTGCTTCATTGCCCGCTCCAGAGGCGCGCGGCTGCGGCCGCAGATGACCCTGCGCCTGAATCGAAACGGCAGGTCGAAAAAGATATTGGCGTTGGCATACGCAAACGAGTGCGCCTTTCCCATAAACTTGTAGCCGATAAGCGCAACGTTGAGTTCTTTCACGGTGTCCCTCCCGTTGCTACTTCTCCTTCTTCGGCGCTTGCGTCAGCCCCGCCTTCTCCCTCACCTGCCGTTCTATCTGAGAGGCGAGTTGGGCGTCTTCCTTCAGTTTCTGGATCAGATTCTCACGCCCCTGTCCGAGGGGCCTGTCCGCAAAAGAAAAGTACGCGCCCTTTTTCTCTATGACGCCTGCCGTCAACGCCGCATTGAGCAAGGAACTCTCCCGCGAGATGCCCTGCCCGTAGTAGATGTCAAGTTCCGCCTCGCGGAAGGGCGGAGCGACCTTGTTCTTGACCACCTTCACCCGAACGGTGCTGCCGATGATTGCGTTGCCGTCCTTGATGGACTCGATTCTCCTCACATCGAGCCGCACCGACGCGTAGAACTTCAGCGCTCTCCCTCCGGGAGTGGTTTCAGGATTGCCGAAGAACACGCCAATCTTCTCCCGCACCTGATTGATGAAGATGGCGGAGGTCTTCGACTTGCTGATGTACCCGGTCAACTTCCTCAGGGCCTGCGACATCAGCCGCGCCTGAAGCCCCATGACGCTGTCTCCCATCTCGCCTTCAAGTTCAGCCCTGGGCACCAGCGCCGCGACAGAGTCAATGACGATGACGTCCACCGCATTGCTCCTGATGAGGGCCTCGGCGATCTCAAGCGCTTGCTCGCCAGTGTCCGGCTGGCTGATAAGAAGGTCATCGAGGTTGACCCCGAGTTTCCTCGCGTAGTTTGGGTCAAGCGCGTGTTCCGCGTCTATGAACGCGACCTGACCCCCCTGCTTCTGGGCCTCTGCGAGGATGTGAAGAGCAAGGGTCGTCTTGCCGGACGCCTCCTGGCCGAAGATCTCTATGACGCGGCCCCGGGGAATACCTCCGACGCCGAGTGCGATATCGAGGGAAACCGCTCCCGTGGGAATCACATCGATGTTCACCCGGGACTTCTCTCCCAGCCGCATGATGGTGCCTTTCCCGAAACTCTTCTCTATCTGCTCAATTGCCAGAGAAAGTGCCTTGTCCTTGTCCATCTCCACCTCCCAGAGTGAACTGACGCACGGTGATGTATTCCGGGCCGTCCTGCTTCAGGACGCTCCTGACAAGTTCAACACCTGTCACCGGCACACTACCCCACACCCTGTCCGCGAACATCTGCTCTATCTTTGCCAATCTCGCGGGATGCGGGCTACCGGTGAACCGCGCCACGGTGATGTGCTCGGAGAAACGGGTGTCCCGTGGATACCCGAGTTGTTCCGCCCCGCTGTCAAGAGACCGGTGCATCCGCAACACCGCCTCGGACGACTCTGCGCCCGCCCAGAAGACGCGGGCGTTTTTCCCGTCGGGGAAATGTCCGGCTCCCTTCACGCGCAACACAAACGGCCTTGTATTTCCCGCCACCTGCGCCACCAGTTGTTCCACCCGGGCAAGGACTTCGTCGCACGTTTCTCCAAGAAACTTGACTGTCAGATGGATGTTGGATGGCGGCACAATGCGTGCTTCCCTGATCTCCTTTCGGAGGATGCGCTGAAGTTCTCCGAGTTCGGCCCGCACCTCGTCGTTCACGCGCACGGCAACGAACAGCCGCATTCGCGGACCCCTTTCAGCCGCTTCGTGTGCTCACGCCGGGCAACGCTTTATCCATCCGCAGGCAGGCAGCGCCCTGTCACTTCTTGCCAAGCCATGGCATCATGGACCGCATCTTCTTTCCCACCGACTCAATCGGATGCTCCTCGCCCATCTTCCTGAGGGAGGTGAAGACGGGCCTGCCCACCCTGTTTTCGAGAATCCATTCGCGGGCGAACTCGCCTGTCTGGACCTCGCGAAGGATGCGCTTCATCTCCTGCCGCACCATGGGCGAAATGATCCGTGGGCCCCTCGTCATATCCCCGTACTCTGCGGTGTCGCTGATGACCTGCCGCATGCCCTGAATCCCGCGTTCGATAATCAGGTCAACAATGAGTTTTAGTTCGTGGCAGGTCTCGTAGTAGGCGATCTCGGGAGCGTAGCCGGCCTCAACGAGCGTGTCAAAGGACGCGCGAATAAGTTCCGTCACGCCGCCGCAGAGCACCACCTGTTCGCCGAAGAGGTCGCTCTCCGTCTCCTCCTTGAAAGATGTCTCAACCACCCCGCAGCGTGTTCCGCCAAGCGCCTGTGCGTATGCCAGAGCGATTGCCAGCGCCTTGCCGCTGGCATCCTGATGAACCGCCACGAGGCACGGAACGCCCTTGCCCTGGCAGAACTGGTCGCGCACGAGGTCGCCGGGCCCTTTAGGCGCGACCATAAACACGTCTATCGCCGGGGAGGGAACAATCTGGTTGTAGTGGATCGAGAAGCCGTGCGCGAAGCCGACCGCCTTGCCATCCTTCAGGTTCGGGGCTATCTCTGACTTCCACACATCCGGTTGAACATTGTCCTGCACAAGAATCATCAGGATGTCGCACTGCCGTGCCGCATCGGCTGCCGCGACCGGAACGAACCCATCGGCCTTTGCCTTCTTCCAGTTGGCGGTTCCGGCAAGTTCGCTCACCATCACCGCACATCCGCTGTCGCGCAGATTCAACGCGTGCGCCCTGCCCTGGCTCCCAAAGCCGATGATCCCTATCTGCTTGCCCTTCAGCACTCCGGCATCCGCATCTTTGTCGTAGTATATCTTTGCCATGTATCCCCCTTTCGGTCTCCTCACTGCCTGCCGAACTCCCTGTTGATTGCGATCCTGCCCGTGCGGGCAATCTCCTTGATGCCGAACGGTCTGAGAAGTTCAAGTATCGCCCTCACTTTCGCTCCCGAACCGACGACTTCCACTGTCAGGGTCTTCTTGCCGATGTCAATAATCTTCGCGCGGAAGATGTTGACCAGCTGCATAATCTCCTGTCGGGACGCGACGTTCTGGGCGTTCACCTTCGCCAGCACCAGTTCCCGCTCGATGTGTTCCTCGCTGGTGATGTCAAGCACCTTGATGACATCAATGAGTTTGTTCAGTTGCTTGTAGATCTGGTCAAGAATCCTTTCCTCCCCCCGCACCACGATTGTCATCCTGGAAATCGAGGGGTCTTCGCTTTCCGCAACGCACAAACTGTCGATGTTGTATCCCCGCGCAGAAAACAGGCCGGCGATGCGCGCAAGGACCCCGAACCTGTTCTCGACCGTCACCGTGATGATGTGCCTGTTCTGCCGGTCGTCGCCTGCCATGGCATCCTCCTTACGCAAGTCCTTCCATCATCTCGTGGAGCGACGCTCCGGCCGGCACCATCGGAAACACGTTCTCCTCGCAGGCAACGCGACAGTCAATGAGGACCGGTTTCTCGCGCTCCTTCAATGCCGACGCAAGCGCCTTCTCAAACGACTCAGGCGTGTCAGCGCGGTATCCCACTGCTCCGTACGCCTCTGCCAGTTTGACGAAATCCGGCTGAGCACCATCGAAGCAGGTGTACGAGTATCGCCGCTTGTAGAACAACTGCTGCCACTGCCGTACCATTCCGAGACAGCAGTTGTTCAGAATGATAATCTTCACCGGCAGGCGATTGCACACCGCGGTGGCAAGTTCCTGGATGTTCATCTGGATGCTTCCGTCTCCCGCGATGTCAAACACCGTCCTGTCAGGAAAGGCGAGCTGGGCGCCAATTGCCGCGGGAAACCCGAATCCCATCGTGCCGAGGCCGCCCGATGTGATAAGGGTGCGCGGCTTCTTGAACGCAAAGTACTGCGCGGTCCACATCTGGTTCTGACCGACCTCCGTGCAGACAATCGCCTCGCCGTCTGTCATGCACGAGATGGTCTGAATCACAAACTGAGGTTTCAGACCGCCGTTGGCGTCGTATGTGAGCGGATACTTACGCTTCCACTCCGCGATGAGCTTGCGCCACTCCTCGGCGGCGGGCGGCGTGGCTCGCGCGATCAGTTCAGGCAGGATCCGTCCCGCGTCTCCCACGATAGGCACATCAACCCTGACGTTCTTCTCGAGCGACGTGGGGTCTATGTCGATGTGGATGATCTTAGCCCTCGGCGCAAACTCAGAGATCTTTCCCGTGACCCTGTCGTCAAACCGCGCGCCCACCGCGAGCAGGACGTCGCACTCCTGCACCGCCTTGTTCGCATAGACTGTTCCGTGCATTCCAAGCATGCCGAGGAACAAAGGGTGGTCCGACGGCATCGCGCCAAGCCCCATGAGCGTCGAGGTCACTGGAATCCCCAGCGTATCCACGCACTCCCGCAGGGCATCCGACGCATTGGCGAGAATGACCCCTCCGCCTGCCAGCACCAGCGGCTTTCGCGCATCTGAAAGGAGACGCGCAGCCCGCTGAATCTGGAGGGGATGGCCTTCGTAGTTCGGCCGGTAACTGCGTATCGCCACCGGTTCTCCCGGCGCAAACGGCTCGCCGTCTGCCCTCTGCACGTCGCTGGGCAGGTCTATCAGCACCGGACCGGGCCTTCCCGTTCGGGCAATGTGAAACGCCTCGCTGACCGTTCTGCCCAGTTCCTTCACATCCTTGACCAGGAAGTTGTGCTTCGTAATCGGCCGCGTGATGCCGGTCGTGTCAACTTCCTGAAACGCATCGTTTCCGATGAGGTGCGTGGCGACCTGACCCGTGATTGCGACCACAGGGATGGAATCCATATACGCAGTCGCAAGGCCCGTGACGAGGTTAGTTGCCCCGGGACCCGATGTGGCGATGCACACGCCGACAGAACCAGAAGCCCTCGCGTACCCGTCTGCCGCGTGCGCCGCACCCTGCTCGTGGCGGACAAGAATGAAACGGAGGCCCTCGTCGTACAGCACGTCAAACAAAGGAAGCACCGACCCTCCCGGGTACCCGAAGAGAATCTTCACTCCCTCGTGTTGCAGTGCCTTCACCAGTATCTCAGCGCCTTTCATGCTATCTCCTCTGAAAAAACGATTATACACGAACCGCCCGCCGGGCGCAATCAGACGAGGACAGTCCGGATCTCTTGCTCACTTGAAATGGTTCGGGACGGTGTGCCGCATCGTCAGCGGCCGTCATAGTTCGTGCGCACCCACTCGCGGTAGGCGCCTGTCTTCACCGCATCAACCCACTGCCGGTTGGACAGGTACCAGTCCACTGTCCGCGCCAGTCCTTCCTCCAGAGAGACCGCCTGGCTCCACCCGAGTTCCCGCCGTATCTTGCCGCTGTCTATGGCGTACCTGCGGTCATGTCCTGGCCTGTCAGACACGTAGGTGATGAGCCGCTCGTACTCCTCAGGATCCCTCCCTGTCCGCAAGGCAACGAGTTTGCACAGTTCGATGACAAGGTCTCTGTTCCTGCGTTCGTTGCCTCCTCCCACAAGGTAGGTCTCCCCGGGCACGCCCTGTTCAAGGATGAGGCAGATCGCGTCGCAGTGATCCTCGACGTACAGCCAGTCGCGGATATGCCCGCCGTCGCCGTACACCGGCAGGGGTCTGCCCTCGCACATTGCGAGAATCATAAACGGGACGAGTTTTTCGGGGAACTGGTACGGCCCGTAGTTGTTGCAGCAGTTGGAGATGGTGACAGGCAGTCCGTAGGTGTTCGCATACGCCCTGACAAGATGGTCGGCTGACGCCTTTGTCGCCGCATACGGGTTTGCGGGAGCGTACGGCGTGATCTCCGTGAAAAACCCTTCCTCTCCCAGCGGTCCGTACACCTCATCGGTGCTGACCTGATGGAACCGCACATCTTTCCTGCCCTTCCACGCCTTCCGCGCCGATTCAAGGAGAGAGAATGTGCCGATGACATTTGTCCGCACGAACTCTGCAGGGCCGTAGATGGAACGGTCCACGTGGCTTTCAGCGGCGAAGTTGACAATGCAGCTGATGCCGTACCGCTCGACAATCTCCTCCATCGCAGCGTAATCGGCGATGTCCTTCTGTTCGAAGATGTATCGGCTTCCGCCGAACTGTTCCTCAATGTCGGCGACGCTCATCCTGTTTCCTGCGTACGTGAGTTTGTCCACATTGACAACGACTCCCGTGAAGTCGGCCCTCCGCATGAGGCGTCGGATGAAGTTGGCGCCAATAAACCCGCATCCTCCGGTAACCAGAATCCTCTCATAGATCATCGCGCGCCTCCTGCTGCCATTCGTCAAAGAATGCGGAGAGATTCTCCCGCCACGGGGAAAAGACGCATCCGAGCCGTTCTTCCGCCCTCCGCGTGTCAAGGCATGAGAAGGACGGACGCGCCGCACACGGCAGACCCGCCCTGCGCGCGTACTGCTCGGTGGTGACAGGCAGCACAGTTCTGCCCGATGGAATTATGCCCCGTCTTTCGGCTTCCTCCGCGGCTGCACAGGCAAGACCGAACCGGCTCACGGCACCCCGGTCGCAGTAGTGGTACAGTCCATAGGCGGCCGGGTCTCTGGCCACCAGTTGCGCAAGAAAACGGGCAAGAGGAGCGCAGGCGGTCGGCGACGCTGTCTGGTCGTCTACCACCTCCACAGACGGCTGAGCGCGCAGGAGGCGGACCACCCTGCCCGGAAACCCTCCTCCGAAAACGCCGTACAGCCAACTCAACCGGAAGATGTAGTACCTTTCGCACAGATTCGCAACGGCCTCCTCTCCGAGGAGTTTGCTCCTGCCGTAAGCCGACAGAGGCGCCGGCTCGTCATCCTCGCGGTACGGCCGCGTGAGCGCGCCGTCAAAGACATAGTCAGTTGAGAAGTGAATCAGGCGGGCATCTATGTTGCGGGCAGCCTTCGCAAGGGCGGCGGGACCGTCCGCATTCACTCTCATCGCCTCATGCTGCTCCGCCTCCGCCCTGTCAACCGCCGTGTATGCGGCGCAGTTGATGATCCACTCTGCGGGGAAAGACCTGCAGAACTGCGCGACCGCCTGTTCGTCTGATATGTCAACATCCCTGTCGGTGCCTCTCCACGCGATACCCGCGTCGCGCAGCGCCCGGCACACCTGTCTGCCAAGCATGCCAAGGCAGCCGGTCACCCAGATCACGGGAACACCTCCGCATCCTTCAGCAGCGGAAGTGCCGCGTCCTTCTCGGAGATGATCGGGTGCCGGACAGGCCATGTGATCCCTATCTCCGGGTCGTCCCAGCGCACGCCTGCCTCCCGGGACGGACTGTACTCCGCCCCTGCCTTGTACAGCACATCGGCTGACTCGCTCAGCACGCAGTACCCGTGCGCGCACCCGGCCGGCACATACAGCATGCTGCGGTTCTCCGACGAGAGAATCTCTGCCACCCAGCGGCCGAATGTGGGAGACGACCGCCGCACGTCGACAGCCACATCGAAAATCGTTCCCTGCACGCACCTGACGAGTTTTGCCTGCGCGCAGGGGTCCTTCTGGAAGTGGAGCCCGCGCAACACTCCGCGAATCGAGTGCGCGTGGTTGTCCTGCACGAACTCATCCACGATGCCCGCTGCCCTGAACTCGGATGCCTTGAACCACTCGCAGAACCAGCCCCTTGCGTCAGCGAACACCGGAGGGGCGACCAGCACCACATCCGCAATCGCCAGTCGCCGGAAGGAAAACGGCATCACTCCTCCCTGTGTTCTCTTGCAACCTCGCTCAAGTATTTCCCGTATGCACTTGATTGAAGACCGTGTGCGAGGCGGGCAAGTTGTTCTCGCGTGATGTACCCGAGCCGGTACGCAATCTCCTCGATGCAGGCGATCTTCAGACCCTGTCTTCGCTGGAGCGTCGCAACGAACTCCCCTGCCTCGAGCAGACTATCGCAGGTGCCTGTGTCAAGCCACGCAAATCCCCTTCCGAGGACCTCCACGCGCAAACTGCCGTCGTTGAGATACGCCCTATTCACATCAGTAATCTCAAGTTCTCCCCTCTGCGACGGTTTCAGCGCCTGCGCGATCTTCACGACCCTGCTGTCGTAGAAGTACAGCCCTGTGACGGCGAGGGTCGAGCGGGGATGCGCGGGCTTCTCCTCTATGGACACCGGTTTGTTCTCGCTGTCAAGCTCCACGATTCCGTACCGCTGCGGTTCCTGAACCGAGTACGCGAACACAGACGCGCCTCCCTTCATTTCGACATGCGAGACCGCCCTGCGCAAAAGGTCGGTCAGGCCGTGTCCAAAAAAGATGTTGTCGCCGAGAATCAGGCAGGCTGAATCAGAACCGAGGAACGACTGCCCGATGATGAACGCGTCGGCCAGTCCGCGCGGCCGCGCCTGTTCGGCATAGGAAAACGACAGGCCCAACTGGCTTCCATCGCCGAGCAGGTTTCTGAACCTCGGCAGGTCCTGCGGCGTGGAGATGATGAGGATATCCCTGATGCCCGCAAGCATCAGCACCGACAGCGGATAGAAAACCATCGGTTTGTCATAGACCGGCAGCAACTGCTTGCACACTCCGATGGTGATTGGGTGAAGGCGAGAACCGCTGCCACCAGCGAGGATAATGCCTTTCATATGCCTCCCGAAGACAGCCGCCACTGAACAGCGCCGAACCGGTCAGCCCTCCCTGCGAAACGTCTGCTCGCGGTCGGAGCCGACCGATACCATAGAGATTCTTGTGCGCGCCAGTTCTTCCAGGCGGTCCACATATCTCCTTGCCTGCGCAGGCAGGTCCTCGTACCTGCGCACTCCGGAGAGCGACTCCTCCCATCCGGGCATCTCCTCGTACACCACCTCGCATCCGGTGAAGACCGCCGCATCCAGAGGGAACTCGTCGTACGTGCGGCCGCCGTATGTGTATCCGACGCCAATCTTCACCTTCCGGTGCCCGGAAAGGACATCAAGTTTGGTGATGACAAGTTCGTCTATGCCGTTGACCCGGCACGCGAAACGCACAAGACAGGCGTCGAACCAGCCGCATCGCCTTGGCCTGCCGGTAGTGGCACCGAATTCGTTGCCCGCCGTGCGCAAGCGCTGTCCTATCTCATCGTGGCTCTCTGTGGGGAACGGGCCCATGCCGACCCGCGTCGTGTACGCCTTGGCAACCCCCACGACGCGGGAGATCTTCCGCGGAGAGATGCCGAGTCCCGTGCAGGCGCCACCCGCGGTGGAACTGGAGGCGGTGACATAGGGATAGGTGCCCCAGTCAATGTCAAGGAAGGTGCCCTGCGCGCCTTCAGCGAGGAGGTGTTTGCCTGCGTCGACGGCGTCGTTCAGGAACCGGCAGGTGTTGGCAACGAACGGCCGCATCTTCTCCCGGTACTGTCCGTACTCGTCGACAATCTTATTCACGCTCAGCTTCTTCTCGCCGTAGTACTCTTTGAACAGATAGTTTTTCAGTTCCAGCGCGATAGCCACCTTCTCGCGGAACAGCCGCTCGTCAAGAAAGTCAACGACCCTGATGCCGATGCGGTTGAACTTATCGACGTATGTGGTGCCGATGCCTCTGCCTGTCGTGCCAAGTTTGCCCTTGCCTCTGTGCTTGTCCTCTATCGTATCCAGCGCCTTGTGGTATGGAAGTGTGAGGTGGGCGTTCTCAGCGATGAGCAGCCGCCCGGCCACCCGAACGCCCGCCTGTTCAATCTGCTCAATCTCCTGAAAAAGCGCCACGGGATCCACCACCACCCCGTTGCCTATGACATTGACCTTCCCCTCGCGGAGAACGCCTGACGGCAAGAGATGGAAGACAAACTTCCTGCCGTTGAAGACGACGGTATGGCCGGCGTTCGCGCCGCCCTGGTAGCGCGCAACGATGTCGGCAGACCCGGCAAGATAGTCAATAATCTTGCCCTTGCCCTCGTCCCCCCACTGCGTTCCCACCACGACGGTCACCATCAGTTCCCTCTCCCGCGGCGCCCGCCCCTGATCTTCTCGACAATCGCCCTGCCCATCTCTCTGGTGCCGATCGGCTCCCGGCCTGCCGCACTCAGGTCGTAGGTGACCTCACGGCCTTCTCTGATGACCTCCGCAACCGCGGTCTCAAGTCGCCGTGCCGCGTCGTTCAGTCCAAGGTAGTCGAGCATCATCATCCCCGCAAGAATCATTGCCGACGGGTTCACCCTGTTGTGCCCCGCATACTTCGGCGCGCTGCCGTGGGTCGGTTCAAACACCGCGATGCCGTCGCCGATGTTGCCGCCGGGAGCAACCCCGAGTCCGCCGATAAGTCCGGCGCACAGGTCGGAAAGAATGTCGCCGTACAGGTTCGGGCAGACCAGCACATCGTAGCGTTCGGGTTTCTGAACAAGTTGCATCGCCATATTGTCAACGATGCGGTCCTCAAACTCGATGCCCGGATAGTCCTTCGCCACCTGCCTTGCCACCTCAAGAAACAGTCCGTCGCTGTACTTCATAATGTTCGCCTTGTGGACCGCAGTCACCTTTTTCCTGCCGTGGCTGACCGCGTACTCAAAGGCGAACCGCACGATGCGGCGGCTCCTGCCTTCTGAGATGGGCTTGATGCTGATCCCTGCGTCCGGGGGGATCTGTTTTTTCGCGAGGCGCGAAATCGCCGAGGATATCTCCTGCGCCTGGGCGCTCCCTCGCTGGAACTCGATACCCGCGTACAGATCTTCCATATTCTCCCTGACGATGACGAGGTCTATCGCATCGTACTTTGACCTGACGCCCGGATACAGTTTGATGGGACGCAGGCAGGCGTACAGTTCAAAGTGGTGCCTCAGCGCGACATTGACGCTCCTGAAGCCGGTTCCCACGGGGGTCGTGATGGGCCCTTTCAGCGCCACCCTGTTGCGTCTGATCGCCTCGAGCGTCGCGTCAGGAAGAGGTGTGCCGTACTTCTCAATTGCCGGCGCGCCTGCCTCGGCGACCTCCCAGACAATGCCTGTGTCCAGCGCGTCGAGGCACTCCCGCGCGACCTCTGAAATCTCGGGTCCTGTTCCGTCTCCAGGTATCAGAGTCACCCGTCGTTCCATCACTGCCGCCCTCCCTGGTCTCCCGCGAGATGAAAGCCACCGTGCCGCTTCAGGTACTCCACCACTCCGCCCTCTGCCGCAATCTCTATGAGGAACGGGGGGATGGCCGCAGCTGACATCGAGGTATTCTTCGTCAGGTTGACAATGCGTCCTTTCTCCACCTCAACCTCAAGCTCATCGGACGTCGAAATCCCCGCGGTGTCCGCCTCAAACAGGAACAACCCGATATTCATCGCGTTGCGGTAGAAAATGCGCGCAAAACTCTTCGCAATAACCGCCGAGATCCCTGCGTGTCTGATGACAAGGGGTGCCTGTTCCCTGCTCGACCCGCAGCCGAAGTTTCTGCCTGCAACGATGAAATCGCCTTTCTGTATGCGAGAGGCAAAACCGGGGTCAATGTCCTCCATCAGATGGGTTGCCAGTTCGTCCATATCGAGCGTCTTGAACTTGTACTTGCCCGAGATAATGTAGTCGGTGTTGATGTTGTCTCCGAAGACATGCGCCTTCCCTCTCAGAACCATGCGGGGTCTCCTTTCCAGAATGAAAGTATACCACAGACGGGATTCTCAGCAGATACGGACAGACCTCTTTCCGCAGACGACCTCGCCGACCACGAAAGCGTCGAACCGTTTTCTTCGAACTGCCGCGCATACTCTGTCGGCTTCAGACGGCCTGCAGGCGAGGATCATTCCAAGTCCCATATTGAAGACTCTGTACATCTCGCACCGCTCAACCTTTCCGCTCTTCTGGATGACGGAGAAGATGGCGGGAACCGGCCATGTTCCCTCTTCAACTTTTGCCAGAGCACCCTGAGGCAGAATCCGTTCAAGATTGCCGGGAATGCCGCCTCCTGTGATGTGCGCCGCGCCTGTGATGAGACCCTTCTCCGCCAGACGCGACACAGCGCCACTGTAGACGAGCGTTGGCAGGAGAAGTTCTTCCCCGAGCGTTCTGCCTGTGTCCGGCAGGCGCCCTTCAAGAAGTTTCGTCTTCATCCCGGCGAACACCCGGCGCACAAGAGAAAACCCGTTGCTGTGGACTCCCGACGACGCGATGCCGATGAGGATATCCTTCGGCTTCACCGTTGCCGGTCCGATCATACTTCTCCGCTCCACGATGCCCACCACAAATCCGGCAAGGTCAAATCCCTTCTCGCCGTATACCGCGGGCATCTGCGCCGTCTCTCCGCCTATCAGAGAGCATTCGGCGCAGGCGCACGCGCGCGCGATGCTTCGCAGGATTGCGGCGTCCCTTCGGGGTTTCACCGCTCCCACGGCGAGATAGTCAAGAAAAAAAAGCGGCCGCGCGCCTGTCGTCGCCACATCGTTCACATTCATCGCCACGAGGTCCTGGCCGAGACCGTCGTACATCCCCAGTTCATCAGCCAGGAGCACCTTCGTGCCAACCCCGTCGCAGGAAGAAACAAGGATTGGCTGACGGTAGCCGGCCCGCGGGAGGCGGTAGAGTGCGGCGAACGGGCCTACTCCGGCCAGCACATTTCGTGTCAGCGTGCGGCGCGCCGCGCGGCGCACAATTCCCACCAAACCCTCAGCCGCTCTGTCGTCAACCCCTGCCTTCCGGTATGTCAGTCCCATTTTCCCCTCAGATCTGGAACTATTCTACCACAGAAGACAGACATCGGCTGAAGTGGATGGACTGGTACCGGAAGACCTTCTCCCGGTGGAAGAACCGGTATGAGGCGGCAGGGGCGAAAGGATTGGAGGAACGCAGCCGGGCGCTATAGAAGAAGCGGGAGCCGGGGTTCACGCCGAGGTAGCAGCGCACGATGTACAGAGCGACAACGGGTCTGTATTCCATCTGGTGTGAAGAGATTAGAAGACGGGATTGCCTCACTACTCTTCCGGGTGAAGACGCAGACGGATCATGCGGTCGTGGAACGGTTCATCAAAACGAGTGTTACCAATGTACTCAACTCGTACTCCTCCGTGCCTGTGGGAAGACTCACCTTTAGGGCCGTGCGGATTACTGGGTATTGCTCTGCCAAGGGACAATGTGCGTGGGAGATCAAACCGGACAGATTGCCATCCCTTCTGTGATTCTTCGGCTCCTGCATATTCATTCTGCTCAGGGTCTGGTTCGTCTTCGTGGCTTTTTCAGAAGAGGATTTCCGAGTCGAACTCCTTGTCTTCCCTGTATTTGCTCTGGTCATCACTTCCGTAGGGGTCGGAGATGCGGTTTACAACTGGCAGAACGCTTTTGGGCGGAGGCGGGTTTCCGAGTATGACATTCTGGATTCTGGTGAGAAAGATACTCCGATTGGGCTTAGTTCGAGGAAACAATCCCTGAAAGATGGCCCGCGCTTTTGCCCGTTCTGCGGAGGCAGAGTGCTTTCAAACTTCGTGTACTGCCCTCAGTGCGGCAAAGGACTTTCCCGCAACGATTGAACTACAGACCCTGCTACACCGGACCTCTATGCTTTTGACAGTCCCAAACCCCAAAAACAAGGCGGGCGGTTAGCGTCACCGCCCGCCCGCGAACCGGTGCCAAGCCCTCTTGAAACTCACTTCTGGTCGTCTACTTCGCGATACTCTGCGTCAACCACCCGCTCCTTTCCGTCTGAACCCTGCCCCTGCGTGTCCTGCTGAGCCGACTCCTGAGAGGTCTGCTGCTGGCCGCTGTCTGCTGACTGTGCCTGCTGCGCCTGCCGATAGAGAATCTCAGCAAGCTTGTGGGACGCCTTCTCAAGTTCCTCCATGCCGCGCTTCATCGCCTCCGTGTCCTTGGTCTCGATGCTCTTCTTGAGCGCGGACATCTTTTCTTCAATCTCTCGCCTTTCGTCCGCGCTGATCTTTTCTCCGTGCTCCTTGAGCGTCTTGCTGACGCTGTAGACAAGGGAGTCCGCGCGGTTTGCGGTTTCAGCCGCCTCCTGCCTTTTGCGGTCCTCTTCGGCGAACCTCTCCGCTTCCTTCACCATGCGGTCAATCTCCTCCTTTGTGAGCCGTTTTGACGCCGTAATCCTGATTGACTGTTCCTTTCCGGTTCCCTTGTCTCTTGCCGACACAGAAAGGATGCCGTTTGCGTCTATGTCAAAGGACACCTCGATCTGCGGCACGCCGCGCGGGGCAGGCGGGATGCCCGTCAGGTGGAACCGGCCGAGCGAGAGGTTGTCCGCCGCCATCGGGCGCTCACCCTGAAGCACATTGATCTCTACCTCGGTCTGGTTGTCAGACGCCGTCGAGAAGATCTGGCTTTTCCTCGTCGGCACGGTCGTGTTGCGCTCAATGATCTTTGTGAAGACCCCTCCAAGCGTCTCAATGCCGAGGGACAACGGCGTCACGTCCAGAAGGAGTATCTCTTTATCCTTCAGTTCGCCGCTGAGGATGGCGCCCTGAATGGCTGCTCCCACCGACACGCACTCCATCGGGTCCACGCCCCGCTCCACCTTGACGCCGATATACTCTTCCACGAACTTCTGGATGACAGGCATCCTGGTCGGCCCACCGACAAGGATGACCTTGCTAATCTCCTTCCGCGTCAGTTTTGCGTCCGAGATCGCCTGTTCAATCGGACCCTTGCATCGGGCGATGATGGGCGCAACCAGTTCTTCAAGCGTCGCCCTGCGCACCTTCATCGTGAGATGCTTGGGACCGGTGGCGTCCGCGGTGATGAACGGAAGGTTGATGTCCGTTTCGACGGTTGAAGACAGTTCTATCTTCGCCTTCTCGGCCGCCTCCCGAATGCGCTGCATCGCCATCCTGTCGTTTCGCACATCTATTCCGCTTTCCTTCTTGAACTCTTCCGCAATCCAGTTGATGAGCGCCGCGTCCATATCGGTTCCCCCGAGTTGCGTGTCGCCGCTCGTGGAGAGCACCTTGAAGACGCCGCCGCCCATCATCTCCATCACCGTCACGTCAAGGGTCCCCGCGCCAAGGTCGAAGACGATGAACTTCAACTCCTGATTGAGTTTGTCCAGACCGTAGGCGAAGGCGGCAGCGGTCGGCTCGTTGATGAGCCGGACCACCTCAAGGCCGGCGATGGTGCCTGCATCCTTTGTCGCCTGCCTCTGGTTGTCATTGAAATAGGCGGGAACCGTGATGGCCGCCTTCCTGATCGTTGTCCCGAGGAAGTTCTCAGCGTCCTTCTTTATCTTCTGAAGGATGAACGCGGAGATCTGCTGCGGCGTGTACGTCTTGCCGAAGACGTTGTACTTGAAGTCCGTCCCCATCTTCCGCTTGGCGGCAACAATGGTGCCTTCTGGGTTCACCGCCGCCTGCCTTCGCGCCGGCTCTCCCACGAGCACCTGACCGTCCTTTGTAAAGGCAACATAGGACGGGAACGCCTTGCCGCCGACAATCGTTGTGCCTTCAGCGCTCGGGATGATGACCGGCTTTTCGCCCTCCATCACCGCCGCTGATGAGTTGCTGGTTCCGAGGTCAATTCCTATGATTTTTTCCATTGTGCCCTCCCCCTTCAGTCTGTCAGAAGGTTAGATGTATGCCGGGACAAAGAGTTTCATCTCTCCTGCGTGTTGCCGGCCCCTTTCCTCATCCATCGCAGCAGCGCAGATCGAACTCCTGCGCTCTTCTCCGATGAGCCGCATACGTATGGGCGGTGAGGGATTTGAACCCCCGGCATCTACCTTGTAAGGGTAGCGCTCTCGCCGCTGAGCTAACCGCCCTCTTGTCGTCTTCCCGGTGCAGGAACGCCGGTTCCGATTTGACAGGGATGCCTCTTACATACTATAACACATCGCAACAACACGAGGGAGGAGAACTATGGCTGACCATCTTGAAAGCATCAAGGAAGCGGTCATCAGGGGCGACGCGAAGAAGGCGCGCGAATCTGTCGAGGCGGCGGTGAAGGCGCAGATCCCTGTGCAGGATATTCTCAACAAGGGGCTGATTGCCGGCATGCAGGTCGTTGGCGAAAAGTTCAAGAAGAACGAGTTCTACGTGCCTGAGGTCCTCATCGCTGCGCGCGCGATGAACCAGGCGATGACCCTTGTCGAACCCCTCATCGTCCAGGCAGGCATCAAGCCGGTCGCGCGGCTCGCCATAGGGACTGTGAAGGGCGACCTGCACGATATCGGCAAGAACCTTGTCGTGATGATGTGGAAAGGCGCTGGCTATCAAGTCGAGGACCTCGGCATTGATGTGGCGCCGGAGAAGTTTGTGGAGGCGGTGAAAAACGGCGCTCAGGCGCTTGGTCTGTCGGCGCTTCTGACCACCACAATGATCGCGATGAAAGATGTGGTGGAATCGCTCAAGGCGGCGGGAGTGAGGGATTCGGTGAAAATCATCATCGGCGGTGCGCCCGTCACCCGTGCGTTTGCGGAAGAGATTGGTGCCGACGGATACGCGCCGGACGCCGCGTCTGCGGTGGACGAGGTGAAGCAACTGCTCGGTGTCTGAGTTGCTCCGAATTCTCCTGTGGGTCGTCATCGGATATCTGGCGGGAAGCATTCCGTTCGGATATCTGCTTGTGCGCGCACTGCGCGGCATTGACATCCGCACAGTCGGCAGCGGCAACATCGGCGCGACGAATGTATACCGGGCTGCGGGCGGCCGTCTTGCCGCGGCAGTGTTTCTCTGCGACACCGCCAAAGGGTGGTTGCCCGTTGCCGCAGCGGGATACGCGGGGCTGCCCTCCCTCGTCGGGCTTCTTGCGGGCATTGCCGCAATTCTCGGCCACTCCTTTTCGTGTTTTCTCCGCGGAAAGGGAGGGAAAGGCGTCGCCACAAGTTTCGGCGTTGCCCTCGCCCTCATCCCGTACGCGGCGCTGTGCGCCCTCGGGCTGTGGATTGCGGTCACAGCCGCGACCCGATACGTCTCAGCGGGTTCCCTCGCGGCCGCCTGTCTTTTCCCTGTGCTCGTGCGTCTGTTCCACCCCGGGGACATGTGGCGGTTTTCATTCGCTGCGGCGGCAGCGGTGTTTATCATCGTGATGCACCGTTCCAACATTGTCCGGCTTGCCGCAGGGACTGAACATCGGATCCGTCTGCCATGGATGTCACAGCCGCGGTAATCGGCGCCGGCGCGTGGGGCACAACGCTGGCTGTGTTGCTCCACGCGGCAGGGTGCAGGACAGTGCTGTGGGAGGCCTTCTCCCAGTACGCCTCTGTCCTGCGAAGGTACCGCGTCAACCGGCAGTTTTTGCCGGGTGTGCGCATACCAGCAGGCATCCGCATCACCTCCCGCCTGGACGAGGCGTGTGCGGATGCGTCCTGCCTCGTTGTCGCAGTGCCGTCGCGGTTTTTCAGGCAAACCGTGCGCGCCATCTCCGGGGTGTCGCGGGGGATGCCAGTGCTCATCGCCACAAAGGGGCTTGAGGCAACAACCGGCGCGCGGATGTCGCAGGTTCTCCGCGAAGAGTTTCGAGCCGCATCCTGTGCGGTGCTGTCAGGACCGACCATCGCCGCCGAGGTGGCCGCAGGTAAGCCAGCGGCTGCCATTGTTGCGTCTTCGGACAGGTCAGTTGCACGGATGTTCCAGAAACTCCTGAGCGGAGACACGCTGCGGCTCTATACGCTGGACGACGTCTGCGGCGTGGAACTCGGAGGAGCTCTCAAGAACGTCATCGCCATCGGGTCAGGCATCATCGATGGATTCGGGCTCGGGACGAACACAAAGGCGTCGTACCTCTGCCGCGGCATCCGCGAGATGGCACGGCTCGGCTGCGCTCTGGGGGGCAGGAAAGAGACATTTCTCGGACTGTCCGGGATGGGAGACCTCATCACTACCTCCTTCAATCCTGCGAGCAGGAACAGGTCGTTCGGACAGGCGGTGGCCGAAGGGCGCGCGGAGGAGTTTCTTGCGTCGACACGACAGGCGGTTGAAGGGGTCCAGACAGTGGCATCTGTCAGGCGTCTGCGCCGGCTGACCGGCGTTGAAACGCCTATTATGTCATCGGTGGAGCGCATCGTCCTGCGCAGGGCAGACCCTTCTGTTGAGATACGGCGCCTGATGCGCAGAAGGTTGAAGGACGAGGAATGAAGGAGTTCAGCACCATCAGCGAGGTGAGCAGGATGACGGGGGTCCCCTGCCACATTCTGCGGTACTGGGAACGACACTTTCGGTCGCTCAGGCCGGCGCGGGACTGCCGGGGCAACCGTCTGTACCGGAAGAAGGACATTGACGCGGTGCTCCGCATCAAGGAGCTGGTGTACGGAAGGGGCTTCCGTCTCAAGGGTGCGAAAAAACACCTCGCTGAGGCAAGGAAGGGTGCGGCAGGCGCGCGGCACCTGAAACTCCTCAAGGAGATTCTTGCTGAACTGAAAAGGATCCGCGCATGGTTACCATAGGGGTGCTCGCGTCCGGAAACGGCAGCAACTTCCAGGCGATTGCGGAGTACCTGGCATCTCATCGCCTGCCTGCCCGCATCGGCGTTGTCATCACGGACAACCCGACCGCAGGGGTTCTCGTCCGCGCTGCAAAGTTCGGCATCCCCGCGCAGTGCATCCCCTCGCCCGGACACAGGACCTTCCTGGAGCCCGACATCGAGACACTGTACGTCTCCTGCCTTCGGGAGTACGGAGTGAACCTCGTGTGCCTCGCCGGTTTTATGCGCGTCCTCAAGAAGCCGCTTCTCGGAGCGTTCCCCGAGAGAATCATCAACATCCATCCGTCTCTTCTGCCTGCCTTCCCGGGTCTCGAGGCGTGGAAGCAGGCGCTTGAATATGGCGTGAGGTTCACCGGCTGCACGGTCCACTATGTTGACCCGGGAGTGGATACCGGACCAATCATCCTTCAGGCGGTGGTGCCTGTGCTGGACAACGATACGGCGCAGTCCCTGCATGCGCGCATACAGGAAAAGGAGCATCTTATCTATCCGCTGGCCGTCCGACTTATTGCCGAGGGAAGGGTGAGACGCTCCGGAAGGAGGGTCATCCTCAGATGAAACACACGACCGTAGTGCGGAAGGCCGTCTCGGACGACGCGCCGGCAATCAGGTCCATTGTGAACAGTTTTGCGGGCAAGGGCGCGATGCTCGCGCTTTCGCTCAACCAGATATACGAGCGCCTGCGCGACTTTTGGGTCGTGCAGGACACCGGCCGCATTGTCGCGTGCGGCTCCCTTCGAGTGATCTGGAAGCAACTTGGCGAGATACGCTCCCTCGCGGTGCTGCCGAAATACCAGAAACTCGGGTACGCAACGATTCTTCTCCAGCACATTGTCAAGGAGGCAGCCGGGCTTGGCCTCAGACGGGTCTTTGTCCTGACCTATGTGCCGCGCTTCTTTGAGAAGTTCGGCTTTCAGGTCATCCCGCGTCACAAACTCCCCCACAAGATATGGCTTGACTGCATCAACTGCCCGAAGTTCCCCCGGTGCGACGAGACGGCTATGATACGAGAGGTGTGAGATGCGCCCGACCGTTTTTTTTTCCGCCGCCGCAGCAGTGATTCTGCTGGCGGGTCCTGTGAAGGCGGCGGTCTATTTCGCGGACGCATTTCAGCCGCCCGCGGGCTCCGTGTTTTCCGAGGATCTCATCATACTTTCCCGGACCGCGTCGGTAGCGGCTGACTGCCGCGCCGAATGCATCGCACTCGCCGATACCTTTTTGCTGGACGGCACCGTGGGAAGGGACCTGATTGTCTGCGCCGTCAGTCAGAACGTGAGGGTTCAAGGTTCTGGCGATGCCTACCTCCTCGGAGACAAAGTATCTCTCAGCGGCAACGTGTCCGGCGCCGCATCCCTCATAGGCCGTGACATCTCTGTTTCGTCCTTCTCCGCGGGTCGCACGGTCAGGATTGCGGGAGGCACAATCTCTCTGAACGCCAGAGTATCCGGTCCTGCCGTGGTGTGGGGACAGGACATCACGGTTTCAGGCACATTTGGGAACCTGGTGTGCTCGGGTCGTACGGTCACGCTCCTGCCGGGCACTGTGGTGGAAGGGGACTTCGTCTGCAGGTCCAGCCAGCCCCCGCAGATCAGTCCGTCTGTCAAGATTCGCGGAGCAACCAGATGGGACAGGGTCGTGCCGTCAGGCAAATGGCAATGGGTCAAGCGCCTCTTCTCCCTCCTGTCCCTTCTTCTGCCCTTCTGCATGATGGTTCTCTTCGCGCCAAATCTCCTCTCTCACACAACCCAGATTGCCGGCAGGCAGTTTTTCCGGATGCTGGCAACAGGGATCCCCCTGATCGCCGGATGCATCATCGGCATTGCGCTGTGCATCGTGTCGGTTGTCGGTCTCTCCATCGGGCTGATTGCCAGTTCTATCTTCCTCTCCTGCCTCTATCTTGCCCGCCCGTTTCCTGTGATTGCCCTCGCCCGGTATCTCCTCCGCCGAATGCCCGAATCGCGGTCGTCATGGCTGGCGGCTGTTTTCGTCGGCGTCGCGGGGTTTGAACTGCTCACGCTGATCCCTTTTGTCTCTATGTACGTGAATCTCGTCTGCATGTCTGTCGGTTTCGCTGCTCTCGTCAGCGGTCGGCTCAGATTTTTCTCCCGGCTGCGCAGGGAAGGGTTCCTCTGAGACGCCGCGCAGCCAGTTGCGCCCCGCGCCTTTCCTGCGCTACACTATCGTCCTGGAAAAAAGGAGGAACGCGTGAAGATTGTGCTCGCATACTCAGGAGGACTTGACACCTCTGTCTGCATCCCGTGGCTGAGGGAGCGCTACGGCGCGGAGGTTGTCGCGTACACCAGCTTCATCGGCCAGCCCGACAACCCCAGGTTGCTCGAGTCGAAGGCGAAGAAGACTGGCGCATCCGCGTTTGTCTTCGAGGATCTGACGGACCGGTTCGTTGCGGACTACATTGTGCCCGCCTTGCAGGCAGGGGCGGTGTATGAGGAAAAGTACCCTCTGGCAACATCGCTGGCGCGACCCCTCATCGCAGAGGGCGTGGTGCGGACGGCGCGCAAATACGGGGCTGGGGCGGTCGCACACGGCTGCACGGGAAAGGGCAACGACCAGGTCAGGTTTGAACTGACATTCCGCTATCTCGCCCCTGACCTGAAGGTCATCGCGCCGGTGAGGGAGTGGGACTTTTCCTCCCGCGAGGAGGAGATGGAGTATGCGCGCCAAAAGGGCATCCCCGTGCCAACGACGAAGAAAAAGCCGTACAGCATTGACTGGAACCTGTGGGGCATCTCAATCGAATGCGGTGTGCTGGAAGACCCGTGGCAGGCGCCGCCCGAGGACGCCTATCAGATAACCGCCGCGCCGTGGCGCGCTCCGGCAAAACCCGAAGAGGTCGAACTCGCCTTTGAGCGAGGTGTGCCGTGCGCGCTCAACGGGAAGGCGCTGACCCCGCGGGAGATTATCGAACGCCTGACCCGGACAGGCAGCAGGCACGGCGTCGGGCGGATAGACCTTGTTGAGAACCGGCTCGTCGGCATCAAGTCCCGGGAGATCTACGAGGCGCCGGCCGCGGTCATCCTCCACGCGGCGCACACGGAACTCGAACGGCTGGTGATGAGCCGCGACCTTTTCGGTCTGAAGCGGTCCCTCTCGCATCTGTATGCCCGGCTCATCTACGACGGGCAGTGGTTTTCCCATCTCCGCGGTTGTCTTGCCGCGTTCGTCAAGGAGACGCAGCGGTTCGTGTCCGGGAAGGTGCGGCTGCGCCTTTTCAGGGGGGCCTGCGATGTCGTCGGCCGCTGGTCGCCCCATTCCCTCTACGCGGAATCTCTGGCAACGTACTCGGCCGGCGACCTCTTTGACCGAACGGCTTCACGCGGGTTCATCGAGATATTCGGCCTTCCCTCTTACCTCGAGGGGAAGCGGGCGCGCTCATCGAAGAAGGCAGGAACCTGACATGGACACGCATACAGACATCCTCTCATACCTCGGCAAGTCCTTTCACTGCCCGCGCTGCGGCAGGCGGCATTCCCTTCCCATCAGGAAGGTCGTCAACGAGAACGGAGCCCTTCTTCGGCTGCCAGAGATTGTCAGGGAACTGTTCGGCAGCGATGTCTCTATGGTGCTTGTGGCAGACGAGAACACCTGGCAGGCCGCGGGAGAGCGGGCGGCGCGCCTCCTTGCTGACGCGGGAAAGGTCACCCCTCTCATCCTTTCGCCCCGCGGAGAGAGGCAGGTCTCTGCGCTTGACTGCTATGTCACAGACATCTGCGCCGCCGCCAGCAACGCGGACCTCATCGTCACCGCGGGCGCAGGAAGCATCACGGACCTCGGGAAACGGGCCGCAGACCTGTGCGGCAAGCCGGTCCTCTGCGTCGGCTCTGCCCCGTCCAACAACGCCTACACCTCAAACCTCGCCGCGCTCCTTGTGGACGGCGCAGTCAAGGTCACCCTCCCCTGCCGTCCGCCCGCCGGGGTGGTCTGCGACACCGACGTGATGGTCAACGCGCCGCTGGACCTCATCCGCGCCGGCTTCGCCGACAGCCTCGCAAAGGCGTTCGCCAACGCTGACTGGAAGTTCGCCTCGATGCTCGGGCTCGGCGACCCCTACTGCTCGCTGCCGCTGGAACTTGTCTCCTCTGCCGAGAGCAGGTACGTGGAGCAAGGAGAAAAGATTGCGGCGCGCGACCGGTGCGCCATCACGGCGCTGGTTGACGGGCTGAATTTCGGCGGCATCTCAATGGTGATTATCGGCACATCCACTCCTGCGTCAGGAGGCGAACACCACATCTCCCACTTCCTCGATATGACCGCGCACCAGCGGGGTCCTGAGGTGTTCGCCCTTCACGGGTTACAGGTCGGTGTCGGATGCCTCGTTCTTTCAAGAATCTGGAAGCGCGTGCGCGAGATGCCCCGCGCAGAGATGGAGCGCCGTCTGGCATCCCACACACCCGACCACGCGTCGTACCGAAAGATTGTCGAGGACAACTACTTTCCGTTCAGCGGAACCCTCCCCAAGGAGTATGACGGCAAACTCCGTGCGATAGGCGTTCTCAGAAGCCGCCTGCCCGACCTCTGGGAACAGATACTCGACGGACCTGCCCGCATCCCCCCTGAACCTGATGCCATCCGGTCGTGGCTTGCGGCGGCAGGGTGCGCTCTGAGGTACGAGGACCTCGGCATTGACAGCCGCATTGCGCGTGACGCCGCTGTCTGCGCCAGATACATCCGAACGCGTCTGACTGTTCTTGACATTGCCGCAGAACTGGGACTTCTTGAGGAGATAGACAGTTTCCTCGCGTGAGTATGACTCTGCCCAGGGATGAAGACGGGATCGTCTCCGTCATCGCGCGCGTGCTGCCGCGACCGCCCGGCTCCGTGCGCAGGGGTATCGGGGATGACGCTGCAGTGGTCAGGACTGGAGGCAGAACTCTCCTTCTGACGACCGACATCGTTCTGGAAGGGGTTCACTTCGTCCGGGGAGGACTGCCTTACCGACTCATCGGCCGCAAAGCCCTCGCCGTCAACATCAGCGACATTGCCGCGATGGCAGGCAGACCTGTCTTCGCCCTTGTCTCTCTTGGGCTGACAGACGCAGACAGAGCATCTGTCGGGGAGATTTACAGGGGTATGCTTCCGCTCTGCAGAGAGTTCTCTGTCTCCATAGTCGGCGGGAACATCTCCCGTTCCCCGGTTCTGTTTGTGGATGTGGCGCTCGTCGGTGTCCCTGCGCGCGGCAAGGTTGTATGCAGAAACGGCGCCAGACCGGGAGACCGCATCTTCGTCACCGGTTCTCTCGGCGGCTCTCGCCTTCGCAAGCATGCCAGATTCGTCCCGCGAGTACGGGAGGCGGCTGAACTGGTGGGCAGCGTCCCGGTCTCGGCGATGATGGATATCTCTGACGGGCTTGCCTCTGACCTGCCGCGGCTTGCGCGCGCAAGCGGCTGCGGGTTCAGGATTGACCTTGACTGCCTGCCCGTTTCTGCCGCGGCGCGGGACTCAGCAGACCCTGTGCGGGCAGCGCTGGCAGATGGAGAGGACTACGAGCTTCTCTTCACCGTGCCCGCCCGGCACGCGGGCAAGGTGCCGTCCCGGCTGGCAGGAGTCCGCGTGACCGCAATCGGCGAGATGACGGGCGACGGCAGGTTTCAGGCGCTCCGGAAGGGAAAGCGCTCGCCGCTTCCTCGCGCAGGATTTGACCACTTTGCCTCATAGGGTTTCACGACTCCGCTGTCTGCACGTCGTCGGCTTCCTCGTCAATCTCGGCGAGTACCTTCTGCACTTCCTGTTCTGTCTTTCTCAACCGCTCCCTGCACAGTTTGACAAGATAGGCGGCCCTTTTCACCCTCTCCGCAAGAAGGTCTATGTCAACCTGTTCCGACTCAAGTTCCCTCAGAATCCGCTCGAGTTCCTCAACCGCCTTGCGATATGTCATCTTCTCCCCTGCCTTCATCATCCTCTCCTTTCAGCGTGCGCTCTGCCCTGCTGATGACCCTTCCTCGCCACAGAACTGTATCCAGCACTATGCCCGGCGCAACCTGCGCAGCATCGGTGACGCACCTGCCTTCCGCGCGCGTGATGGAGTAGCCCCTGCGCAGCACCGCTTTCGGGTCAAGGAGCAGAACCTGCGCGTGCGCCTTTTCCAGAAGGTGTCCGCCCCACGCGATTCCGGCTGATGCCGCGCGCTGGACTGAACGCAGAACCCCCCTCATCCTGAACCTTGCCGAGGACGCGCACCACGCTGACGCCCGCCTGCATCTTGCGTGCACCGCCTGCAGCGATGCTCCGGCAACGGCGGTCATCGCTGATGCGGCTCTCACAAGGCGGTGCGCGGCCATCTCCATGCGCGCGTCCCACGAGGTGCACAGGTGGCGGGCATCCCGTCCCAGAGCGAGCCAGCTGACGGCGAGTTGCTCTCTGGACCTGGCAAGGCGGTCTCTGACAATGCCCTCGGCACTCTGCGCGACACGGACAATCTCCTGCCATCTGCGGCCGAGCAGTTCGCGGGCGCACCCCGAAATCTCGCCGCCAAGGAGGGAGAGCCGGTCCTCGAACTCCGCCGCCCTGTTGACGATGAAATCGGCCAGGGCTGTCGGCGTTGCAAAGGCATGGTGCGCCACCCTGTCCCCAACAGCCGCGTCGCGCAGGTGTCCTATCCCTGTGAGAACAGGGACAGGCATAGTGGCAATCTCTCTCGCGATGGCGTATGAGTCAAATACCTGAAGGTCTGCCTGACTGCCCCCTCCCCTGATGATGACCACCGCGTCATACCGCTGCGCGTGCGCACGGCACACCTGCAGGGCCCTGCACAGCGCCGATTCAGCGCGCTCGCCCTGCATCTGCGTCTGGTACAGCCAAAGAGCAAAGGAGTACCCGTGCGGATTGGAACGCAGCCGGCCCAGGAAATCGCCGTATCCTGCAGCGTTCTCGGATGAGATGACCGCAATCCTCTGGATGACATCGGCAATCGGCAGCGACCGGTTTCGGTCAAGGAGACCCTCCCGCTCAAGCCGTTCAATCGTTTTCCTTCGCTGAAGCGCAATCTCTCCGAGGGTGAAGCGAGGGTCTATCGCGAGGACATTGAAACTCAGCCCGTAGACATCGTGGTAGGAGACCCTTCCGCGCATCAGCAGTTTCATCCCTGCGGATGGCTGCCTGCCTGTCTCCGTCTCAAATCTGCGGGATTCCGTCCGCCAGATGCCGGCCCAGATGACCGCTTTCATCTGGGCGACAAGCGCCTCCTCGTCCCTCTCCGCGAGTTCAAGGTAGCAGTGGCCCGACTGCGGGTGAACGTTGATTCTAAGAATTTCTGCCGCCACCCATATCTCGTCAGACACGGCGGCAAGAGCCGACCGCACCATTGCCGACAGTTCCCGCAGCGTCAGGTACGGCCGCTTTGCCTCTTCAGCAGGTCCCATCACGCGCGATTCGCCTCTGCCCGACAGGCAAGAATCTCGCCGAAAAAGCACCTGTGAAAATCTCCGCTCCCGTAGAACATATCCGCAATCGGACGCGCCAGGTTGTCAGGCACAAGGTCGTTTGTGTGGACAACCCTGCATTCGAGGTGAACAATGCACTCTTCAATGATTGGCGCGGAAACAGACAGGCCCGGTGCGGCGGTCAGCCCGCACTTTGCAAGTTTGTCCTCGCTTCTGCCGGACACAGTGCCGCAATACGTCACGGCCTCCTTCAGCGAAGGCGGTGCGACATTGACTGTGAACTCCCCGAACTGTTCGATGAGTTCGTACGTGTACCGCGAGGGTCTAACGAGCGCCACGAAGACCGGACGGCTCCAGATGACGCCGGGACATCCCCACCCGATAGCCGTCGCGTTTGCCCCGCCGTCCGGCCTGCGGGCCGCAAGAAGGACCCTGCCGTCGGCAAGGGAGTCGTGAATCTCCCTCACATACAACCGATAGTCAGCTTTCTCTTTCCTCATATCCCCTCCCGTGTGGCGCCGCGTGATGGTGATTGTACCACACCGGCATCCTTCTTTCTGTGCCTCTTCTGTGATACACTTCAGGCACGGCGCCCGGCGCCGAACTGGAAAGGAGCACGATGGAAGCCGAAGACCTCATTCGCGCTCTTGTCAGTGTCTGGTGGGTCACCTCGACAAAAGGCGAAGTGAACCCCGCAATTGATTCCTCGCTGACCACCGGTCTCCTCCGCGCAACGAGAAACGCGCTTGAAGCGTACCGCATCGTCACGGAGAAAACGAAGAAGGCGCACACTCCCGGAGGCGGACAATGAAGGCGGCGCAGGGGAGTACAGGCAGGGTGTTCGTCGTGCGGCTGGAAGACGGGGATTCCCTGCCTGAATGTCTCGAGCGGTTTGCGTCCTCGCATGGGATCTCGGCCGCCCTGTGCATCCTTGTCGGCGGCATCGAGAGCGGTAGCATCGTTGCGGGTCCTGAAGACGGAGAGTCAAGGCCTGTGGAGCCGATTCTCCTTGGTCTGGACGGCGTTCACGAGATCTGCGGAGTGGGCACCATCTTCTCTGACGCCGAGGGCTTCCCACGGCTGCATATGCACGCGACTCTTGGACGAAGACAGCAGACGGTATGCGGCTGCATCAGGCCGGGCATCGACGTCTGGCAGATAGGCGAGGTCATACTCCTTGAGATAACGGGCACGCAGGCGCGGCGCATCCCCGACCCGTCGACCGGGTTCGAGGTTCTGCAGCCCTGAGGTTATCGCGGGAGACACGCCCTGACATCAGTCAAGGCGGAAAGGAGGGCATATGAAAAAAGGGAGACTGGCTGCGGCGGTTGGTCTTGCGCTCGGATTTGTTTCGCTCGCCTTTGCGGGCAACGGGTATCTCAGCGTCATCACAACACCAGAGGGTGCCTCTGTCAGAGTGAACAATGCGGCAAAAGGCGAGTCGCCGGTTTTCTTGGTTCTGCCCGCTGGCTCATACCGGGTTGAGGTAACGCTGCCCGACTACGAGACGGCAGCCCAGACGGTTCAGGTTGTTGACGATGAGGTGTCAAAGGTCTCCTTTGTCCTCACAAAGGTGCGGCCGGCTGTCAGGATTCCCGCGCTCCCGAGGCCTGTCGCAAAAGGAAACCTGACCCTTCTTACTGACTGGCAGGGCGCAGAGATATACCTCGATGGAGTCAAGCAGGCGGTGACCACGCCTGCGACGATAAAGGATCTGGCTCCCGGCACCTACAGTATCATCTTCATTGCGCGCGGTTACGCGATGCCCAAATCGGTCACGGTTGCGGCGGGCAAGACCACAGTGGTCAACGAATCGTTTGAAGAGTACAAGAAGGTCCTTGCTCAGCCAAAGATTGACCCCGCGAAACTTGCGGAAGAAAGAGAGAAGAAGCGGCAACTCCTGCCGGCGCAGGTTGCCATTCAACTGGAACCGCTCACGGTGCGCACCACTTCCGGTTCTGGTATGCTTACTGAGGCCGACTCCTACGAACTCACCTTCCAGTATCGCAAGAAGGGAGAGACCAACTGGCAGACAAAGGTGCTTCCGTGGGAGAGCACTCAGACAGAAACAACCTTTGCGCTTGAGAAGGGAACCTACGAGGTCCAACTGACAGCCACGCAGTACCGCCAGCCGACAGGCCCTCTGGCCATCATTATCGAGTCAAAACGCAGAAAGGTCAACGAGACAAGAGTCGCAATGCCGCAGGAAGTGGCGGCAGACACGCTCTACAAGTTCGTCATCTCGTATACAGCGCAAGACGGCATCGTCTATAAGGTGGAGACAAGCGCCCTGAGCACACCTATCGAACTGTAGGCGCGCATCTCGTTCGGCGGAGGCGCCTGACGGACTGTCAGGCGCCTTCTCCTATCAACGCCTCCGACGACATAAGGGGAACACAGATCCTGCCTGATTCCCGTCGCAGGAATCGCTCAGCATTCGCAACGAGACCGGTCCCGTTACAGGTCTTGTTGAGTACCCACAGGCACAGCGGCTGCCTCCTGTTCCATAACCGTCTGTGGGTTCCACCGGCATGCCCATGGGCATCTCCTCGCTCCTTCGCAACCTGTGTCCGCAGTCACATGCCGTAACAGGCAACGATCCTGACCCGTCCCATGCATCCAGTCAGGTCAATGTCGCCCTTTGCTGGGTCAAAGGCCGCATGCGGCTGGCCGTTGACTGTTACCGACCGGATGGGCGCTCCTTGCGGATGGCGGATGCGGACGAGAATGCGCTCGGGCTGGCGACGGAAAGCGAACTCCGCCTCAGCGACAATCTCACCGCGCGCCGCGAAGGACTGATACCGTACGCTCACCGGCCCGAAGATCGTGGCGACGCCGATTGCGTGGATCTCCTCGCCGTCGGCCAACCACGCTCGTGGCAGCGCTCGGCCAAGGTGCAGCAGCCCGTCCTTTGCGTAGACATACATAAGGAGCAGCCACTTGAGGGCCATCAACTCCTCGCTGTTCTTGAACACTGCCGGGTTATGAAATCCCAGGCAGGGGGTTGCGTGTTCAGCCATGCCGCAGAGCTCCTGCTGCCACACAGCGCACCACGCATTGAATACCATCCAGATGTACACTTCGGGCTCATCGCGGTCCAGAAAAGGCAGGACATCCGGGAACCAGTTGGGTTGTGGACAAAAGCCGGTGCGCGAGAACCAATGGGTGTCAAAATCAAGGATGAAGTAGCCATACGGCGGTTGGGTGTACAGGTTGTCATGGTAGTCGTCAAGAATCCACCCGGCCTCCTTGCTCCGGGGATCGAGAAAGCCCGTAATCAATAGAACAAGCGCTCCCTCATAGACCTCGCGGATCCAGCCGATATCGCGGCCGCGACGATAGATCCTCGACGGATAGCGCGGCACCCACCGGCCGTCGCGCAGACGCACCAGCGGCGTATGTCGCCGCATGATCTGAAGGCCCCGCCTCAGGTCAGCCATGTAGGCGTCTGCTTCGCGCTGAATCCGCGCAGCCTCCGGGTGATCGATCTCCGACAGGGCGCGCGCCGCGTGGTCCATGCCCCACCAGGTGACGACGTTGGTGGACAGCCAGTAGTGATAGTCCTCGATGTCCTCCAGCGCGCCGGCAGGGAGAAAACCGCACTCCCAGCCGCGCGAATGGGGCAGGTGTTGCATTGTGTTGCGGCGTTGCCGGATGATCCAGTCGGCGCCTTTTACAACAGCGGGTGCGACGCTCTCGAACCATGCCCTGTCTCCTGTGAGGAAGAAGTGCTGAGCAAGACTCCAGAGTATCCAGCCGTGGTGCTGGTTGTAGCCCATGCCTTCAAACCCGCCCGAGCCAAAGAACACGCCGTCGCAGTCGGTGTACATACCGGGCAGCGGCTTGGTGCCCTGGAAACGAAGCCATACACCCAGGCGTCTGCGCGCCTCATCGTGCAGACCACGTTCGTCGAGGGCCTGCGTCATAAGCGCAGTTTCCTTGGGATAATCGCGGTAGGTCGAAGTGCCTGTCGCAACATTGATGAGGCCTGAACCGTCGGGCAGCAGCGAATCCGAGACCTCCTGATGCGGCATGGAAAAGTCGAACAACTCGTTCATCTGCGGCACCGGCGTGCGAATATGTGCGCCTCGCCGGGCGGTGCGATGCCAGTAGCGGCGCACCGCCTGGTAGCTGCGCTCGAACTCAAGCCGGCCGAGCGCGGCCAGTTCCTCACCTGTATCAAGGGCGATGAAGGGAATCTTGAGTACAACCTCCCAGACCTCGCCGGCGGCGAGATCCTTCTCAAAGACGACGGCCTGCCCCTGTGTGGTTGCGGGTGTATCGGCGCAATAGGTGCACCGCAGGACATCTTCGCCGTTCCACTGGCCACGAATCTGGTCTCCAACGACGCGGAGGGGCTCGAGCGGGCTGACCGGCACCAGGTAGTCGTCCTGCTCCACCCCGCGCGGCCGGCCGGCGTAGCCGAGAATCCCCATCGTCCTGCTCGAGGACTGCGAGTAGCGCACCGTGAGGCGGGCGAGGTGCGTGGAAGGGTTTGTGTTCGTGAAGCGGAAGCGGACGAGAGCCACCAAGGGCTCGTCACTGGCGATGTCCCGGTCCATCTCCGGGTCCAGCAGAGGCAGGGCAATGCTTTTCTGCTCCACAACCACGCCATCGCGACGAGCCGCCACGTTGAAGGCAATCACGGGCGCCGGGTCGCAGTAACAGCCGATGGGGAACCAGCGTTCCAGTCCAAACAAGAAGCGGGCCGCCAACCAGTGTTTACCTGCCTCAGGCGTGTTCTTGAAGCGCGACGTATCGCGCGCCTGCCCTTTCTCCTTGACATTGAAATAGTCAAGGAGCACATCGCCGTATGGCGTGATGCGGAAGGTCTGGCGGGCATACTTGCAGCCCAGGACGAACCCGGAGTTGACAATCTGGGGACGGGGTTGCTGGAAAAGGGCGTTGGCAAAGGTTTGCTCAGGCTCCTGAACCACCATCTGCCGCAAGTTCATCCGCGCCGCGCTGCGCTGCCGATACTCGTCGAATGTGGTGGTATCGCCCGCGCGCGTGATGTAGATACCCTGCTCCTCGTACCAGATGGGTCCCTCCCGCTCCAAGCTGTCGAGAGAGATGGTGAAGGCATCGTCCGCCAGTGTGAACGTAATCTGGCCCTCATCGCCGGCCGCGGGGTGTGGTGTCCGCAGGTGGGTCAGGTCGACCTCAAACGCCCGTTGCGCACCGCTGTCCAGGCAAACCCGCGTTCCCCGCACCCGCACACCGCTGACCGCCCTGACCTTGTTGATCACGACGTTGTAGGCGCTCAACGTGATGCTCTTCCCGTCGGTCCTCTTGCCGGCGTCCATGGCCACCCTCAGGGTCGTCCGGGCAACGGGCGAGGTCGTAAAGACCTGGACCTTCTCGATGGCCGCCGCGTCGACACCCTCAATGCGGAAACCGAGGGTGCGGCGAAAGTTGACCGCATAGTCGCCGGCGTCCGGCAGTTCCTCGGTCAAGGGCTTGAAGGTAATCACCTTTGTCTGGCCTTCATCCCTCAGGGTGATCGCTGCCCTCTGCCACTCGCAGGTGAACTGGTCATCGCACCGAAACCAGCCCCAGAGAAAGGGCCTGGTCATAGGATTCCATAGCGGGTCTTCGCGTCGGTACTGGGGCCAATAGCGACGGAGATACGAAAGCCCGAAATCTGCCGGAACCGACCCGCGGAAGGCGATGCGAATCTCAACGATATCTCGCGGTTCCTCGAACCGCATCTCCCCCGGCGCGCAGTGAGGCAGCGCAAAGGGCGCGATGTCGACGCGCCCACCAGCCGCAATGGCGATTGGATCTTTCAGTCCGCTCATTTTGTCATCACCTTCCTCATTGAATCTTGAGGCGCAGACCAGAGCAGAGTTCAGGAAACGGAGAGCTCAAACTGTCGGACACTGACCCGGTAGTAGGTTTTGCTGTACAGTTTCGACCAACTACCCGAATGCAGCAACCAGCCTCGATTGGTCGCCGGGTCAAACCATTTCAGCGGGAGACGCGGACAGTATGGCGTCTGCTCAGGAGTCAACCAGGGGTCTTCGTCATGGAACAGTTCAAAAGGTCCCCACGGCCTGGCCGCGACATAAAGGTGGAGGCGGCTTCCTGCCTCTGGATTGAAGTCCTTGTGCAAACTCCAGGTCAGCAGCAGGTAGCGGTCGATGTGCTTGAGATACACCATCTCCGGCAAACTGATGCGTCCCGTGCGCGCCAGCACTGGTGCGGCATCGGCAATCTCGCTGCTCCACTCCGGCCGGCCGCCAAGACCTATGCCGGTGAAGAACTGCCAGGCCTGGCGCTCAAGGATACGCTCGCGCGGCACCCGGCCGAGACGCAGCAAACTGCCGTTATCCCACTGCTCAGCCGACACGGCATAGACGAACTCATCCACCGCGTCGGCATAGGCCTTCCCGTACTGGACGAAGGCAGGCCCCCCGAAGATGGAACCGGGAAAACATCGGTCCGAAGCGGCGCAGTTCCCACTCGCCATAAGGGTCAATGTCCCACGTCCTGCCGTAGTCGCTGCTGACGATGATGGCGGCATCGCTTCCGTGCTGGCAGGCGCCGCGTACCGCCGGCTTGCGGCCGAGGAGGTTCTGGAAAGCGAGGTAGAGTTTGCCATCAATCGCGAGCATTCCGGTCGGCTTGGGACCCCAGCCGCCAAGGCCGTTGAGATTGGGCATCCCGCGTATCCGGCTGACTGTGTGGCCTGGCGGCATCCCTTCTATCACTTCGATATCAAGCCCGGTCTCCGTCGAGGTATTGTACATTGGCGAGGTCCTGACCAATCCGTTGGCGAAGCCGCCGCAGAACTCGATTGACTCACAATCCGGGTCCGACGCCTGGTTCGAGTCACCCTCCTGAAAATGCACCGGGTCTCCTGCAGAGGTATAGAGTCGGTCATCGTCTGCCCAGGTGATTGGGAAGGTGTCCCCCCGTATAGTGGGCACCTGATAAAGATGAGTGTCAGTCAGCCATTTCAAGCGCATGCTGACCTCCTTTGTATTCAATTCCGTACTGCAACACCCCTATTTTATCGCCACCTCGGAGACCAGGGCAAGGTCAATTTGCCTGGAGAAGAAGGGCCGTTAAAGCCGATCGTGTTCACCGGGATGCCTCACCCCCGGCCCGCCTCACACAAAGAAGAGTGCGAGGCTACCCGGCCGCGCTCACCCCCGGGCCGCCTCACACAAGGAAGAGTGCGAGGCTCCCCGGCCGCGCTCACCATCTCGCGCGGCTTGCCTGGCGAACGCTCCTTATTCGTCGCGTTGGCAACCCGGCGGCCGTGCTCACCACCGCTCCTTACCCGTCGCGCTGGCACCGTTACTCCTCGCGATGCGGCCCCGGCCCGCCTCACATCTCGGCGGGCGTCGCAGGAATCGCTCGGTGCACTCGCACCGAGACCGGGCTGCCTCACCGTCTCGGCACCCGTCGCAACACGGTGCTCCTTATTCGTCGCACCGCGACCGTTACTCCTCGCGATGCGGCCCCTTTCGAATCCCCCTCTGTGAGGTGTGTGGTGCCGGGAGGGGGATTCGGCGGTCTCCGCTTCGCTCCGACTCGGCCCTCCGCCCGTTCGGCACTCCTACTCGTCGCGCCTCACAGTCCGGGCTCCTTTCGAATCCCCCCTCTGTGAGGTGTGTGGTGCCGGGAGGGGGATTCGAACCCCCACGCCGTTAGGCATACGCCCCTCAAACGTACGTGTCTGCCAATTCCACCATCCCGGCATGCTTTCTGCGAGGCGTCATATTATACCGCGGCCCGCGGACAAGTAAAGTTCCGCGCATCGTCTGGCGAGTTTCCTTACCCGTCCGATGAAACGGACCCGCTCGCTGACGCTGACCGCCTTGCGCGCATCCAGCAGGTTGAACAGGTGCGACAGTTTCAGCACATAGTCGTATGCGGGAACATAGAGACCTTTTTCCAGCAGTCGTTCCGCCTCTGTCTCGCACCTGCCGAACAGGTCAAGGAGGAACCCGGTGTCCGCTTCGTCGAACGCGTAGCAGGAGTACTGGCGCTCTCGCTCGTGAAGAAGGTCGCCAAACCTGATGTCTCCCGCCCACGCGAGATCGAAGACCGAACGCGTTCCCTGAAGGAAGGCGGCAATCCTGTCAAGCCCGTAGGTGATCTCCACCGCAGGAGGCACAAGGTCAATACCTCCTGCCTGTTGCATATAGGTGAACTGGGTAATCTCCAGTCCGTCAAGCCATACTTCCCAGCCGACTCCCCACGCGCCGAGCGTCGGCGCCTCCCAGTTGTCTTCCATGAAGCGAAGGTCATGCTCTGCAACCTTTATGCCGACCGCCGCAAGGCTCTGTATGTACATCTCCTGGATGTCCGCGGGCGGCGGTTTCATAATGGTTTGAATCTGATGGTGGAGGTAGAGCCGGACAGGATTGTCTCCATATCTGCCGTCAGCAGGACGGGCAGAGGGTTCGAGGTAGACGACGTTCCACCGTTTGTCACCGAGGATGCCGAAAAAGGTTGCCGGATTGAGGGTTCCTGCTCCGACCTCGACATTGTACGGGTGCCACAGGACGCATCCTCTGGCAATCCAGTAGTTCTCTATGTTCTTCCAGATATCCTGAAAATCCATGGCGGTATATTGTATGCCGCAGGGCGGAAAAGTCAAAGAGAGATGCCTGCGAAGCGGCCGGTCCCGGCGTATGCTATACTTGAACGATGGCCATAGACAACAAGAAGGCCTTTTTTTCCTACGACATCCTCGAAACGATAGAAGCGGGCATCGTCCTGAAAGGGCCCGAGGTCAAGTCCCTCCGCGAGGGCAGGGCGAGCATAGGCGACGCATATGCCCGGGTTGATGCGGACGGTATCTGCCTTGTGGGATTCCAGATACAGCCCTACCCCTGCGCGCTGGAGAAGATTGACCCCATGCGGAGGAAGCGGCTTCTCCTGAAGAAGCGGGAAATCTCGTGGCTGAGGAAGAAAATCGAGGAGCGAGGGTTGACAGTTGTGCCCCTGCGCGTGTATTTTAATAAGAGAGGCCTTGCGAAGGTCCAACTCGGCCTTGCCCGGGGAAAGGTTGCGCGCGACAAACGGCTGGACATCAAGAAACGGGAACTCCAGCGCGACATTGAGCGGGGCATGAAACGCAGGATACGAGCGTGAGTCGTCATTGACAATCTGGGGGCGAAATAGGCATCGACAGAGGAATGGATGGGCAGTTCTGCCTGCCGGGGTTGTCAGCACCCCGTTCAAAACTGACAGAACAACAACTGCCAATACGGCAAACTGCCTGGCTGCCTGAGGGCGGCCACTCACCGGATGATTCCGCTCTCGAATCTTCCACCGTGAGTCGGCAAGAGAGCCCGCGCAGGTCCGGTTTCCCTTCGCCGTCCTGCGGCGGTATCAAGGAAGGGTGCGCCTTCTGACTCCGGTCCGGAGGGGGAAGGAAGGCAAAGGAGTACGCTCCGGAACACGCAGGTAGACGAACTGCTGGTCCGCCTTCTGGACGCGGGGGCAGTACCCGCCGCCTCCACCAGCGTGAGACAGCCGGTGTTCCATCGGCGACCCTGGCGGGATGTGCCCGCCCGCGGCGTACCGTTGTACCGTCTTGACCAGAGAGCGTGATGAGACAGAAATCTCTTGCTGCCCTGCTGTCCTGCTTTTTCCTGCTCGGACTTGTGCCCGCCTTTTCCATCAATCTCAGGGAGAAAATACGCGACAACCGCGTCCGCATCTATCTGCGGGACCGCGAGGAGTACATCTCCCTGCGCAGTGTGCTGCGCCTGCTGAATGCTGATAACTCGTGGGGAAGGATTGACGACCGCATCTTTTTTGTGACTGGCGGCCGCGAGTTCGTGCTCCGGCTGAACTCTCCCGACGCAAAGGTGGATGGCAGGTTTGTGCAGATGGCGCGTCCAGCCATTGAGGTCGAAGGTGAGGTGCTGATTGCGGTGGCATCCCTGGAGAAACTCCTTGAAGAGGCGGACAGGGGCGGGTCTCCGGCTGCCGGGCCAGCCCTGCCGCCGGGCGCGGGCGACGTCCGCGCGGAAACCGAATCCCGCCTCGCACCTGCCGGGACATCTTCGTACACCATCTTCATTGACCCCGGACACGGCGCAGACGATTCGGGAGCCATCGGTCCGTACGGACTGAAAGAGAAGGATGTCAATCTTGATGTCTCCCTTCGGCTCAGGGGATACCTGAAACGCGAGTTGCGCAACTGCCCGCAGGTCAGAATCGTTATGTCCCGCGAGACAGATGTCTTCTACCCGCTTGAGCGCCGGGTGCAGATGGCAAGGGAGGCAAAGGCGGACATGTTCTTCTGCGTCCATACCAACTCTTCAAAATGGAACAGGTATAACGCGGATGGGTTTGAAACCTTCTACCCGAGGCAGAAAGAGGAGATGACCGTTCTGCCCACGGCGGGCAATCCGGAAGGGCTTGCCGAGGCGGACGGCGCAGAATCGGTCCTTCTCCAGATTGTCAGCGAACTGAACGCGACCACAGTCATTGACGAAAGCAGGATTCTTGCCGACATCGTGCAGGAAAGGCTTGCAGAGCGGCTCTACTGTCCGGACCGGGGAGCAAAGCCTGCGAACTTCTACGTGCTGAAGTACTCGCCGATGGTCTCCGTTCTGACAGAGATCGGCTTCATCTGCAATCCAAACATCGAGGCGAATCTGCGTGACCCGGATGTGCGGCAGGCCATCGGGGAGACGCTGGGGAAGGCGATCATTGACTACCTGAAGCGGAAAGGCGTGGTGAGCGGAGGTGGATGACCGTCCCATCGGGATTTTTGACTCGGGGGTCGGCGGGCTGACAGTGGTTGCCCGTGTGAGAAAAACTCTTCCGAGCGAGCGGATTGTCTATTTCGGAGATACCGCCCGCGTCCCCTACGGAACAAAGTCGCCGGGCGTGGTCAGGCGGTACGCGCAGCAGGATGCGGCGTTCCTCGCCGGATTTAACCCGAAGCTTGTGGTCATCGCGTGCCACACAGTTTCGGCGCTGGCGGCAGACCTGCTGCGGAAGAAGTTTACATCTGTGCAATTCCTCGATGTGATAGGACCCAGCGTGGCACGGGCGGTCGCGGCGACAAGAAGCGGCCGCATCGGGGTTATCGGAACGGCGGCGACCATCTCCAGTGGACAGTACCAGAAGGCCCTGAAAAAGGCGGACCCGGCCGTGAGGGTAGCCACCGCCGTCTGTTCGCTCTTCGTGCCCCTTGCGGAGGAGGGCTGGGTGTCTGGACGGTTTGTGGAAGAGGTTGCGGACAGGTATCTCAGGCCGATGCGGGCGGCGCGCATCGACACTCTGATTCTCGGGTGCACCCACTACCCGCTCTTGAAGCGCGCAATCAGGCGCGCCGCAGGCGGGCAGGTGGTTCTTGTGGACGCTGCGGAAGAAATTGCGCGCGAGGCGCGGCGGTTTGTTCAGGCGGGTCGAATGGCGTCTTCACGGCCGGCGGCGCCACCAGTGCTGTACTTCAGCGACTGCGCGGGAACGCGCGGCGCGGTGATTCGCCGTTTTCTGAGAGGCGGAGGATGCCGGCTGAGACGGGTCAGTCCCGCGTTCCTTGAGGAGGCCTGCGATGTTTGAACTGTCGGTGGAGGAGGAGTTCTCCGGCGCGCACCGGCTCACTCAGTATCAGGGCGCCTGCGAACGGCTCCACGGCCACAACTGGAAGGTTGTGCTCGTCGCGAAAGGGAAGAGGACCGGAAAAGACGGGCTTGTCATTGACTTCCACCTCTTGCGCAGGAAGTTGCGGGAAGCGATTGCGGAGTTTGACCACGCCTGCCTCAATGACTTGCCGTACTTCCGGAGGAGGAGCCCGAGTTCAGAGGAAATAGCAAAGTACCTGTTCGGGAAACTGAAGAAGTCCCTTGCGGGGACATCTGCGCGCGTGTCGGCGGTGACCGTCTGGGAAAACGCAAGGCAGTCGGCAACCTACGCGGAGGAGTGAATGGACGCGATGGCCGAGATTCCGCTCCCGTTGAAGCGACTGTACTCAGGCAAGGTGAGGGAACTGTTTGACCTCGACGAGAAGACGATGCTGCTTGTCGCCACCGACAGGATATCCGCGTTTGACCACGTGCTTCCGACGCCCATCCCCGACAAGGGCAGGGTGCTCACGCGGCTTTCCGTCTTCTGGTTCCGCCGGCTCTCCTCCACGGTTGCCTGCCATCTTGTGGAGGCGGAGTTCGACCGTTTCCCTGACAACCTCCGCACGTATCCGTTCCTTCGCGACCGCGCCGTCATTGTGAAGAAGGCGAAGCGCGTGGACATCGAGTGCGTGGTCAGGGGTTATCTTGCCGGAAGCGCGTGGCAGGAGTACCGGACACAGTGCACGGTGTGCGGAATCCGGCTGCCCGCAGGCCTGAGAGAGAGCGAGAAACTCCCTGAGCCGATCTTCACTCCCGCGACAAAGGAGGAGAAGGGCACGCACGATATGAACATCTCGTTCTCGGAGATGGCAGACCGCGTTGGCGCGCAGACCGCCCGGCTCCTGAGGGATACATCCTTGTCTCTCTACCGGCAGGCGTGCGCGTACGCGGAAGACAGAGGGATTATCGTTGCGGACACGAAGTTTGAGTTCGGTTTTGGTGATGACGGTCTGCTGCTCATAGACGAGATACTGACCCCGGACTCTTCGCGGTTCTGGGAGGCGCGCACGTACCGGCCGGGCGCTGCGCAGGACAGCCTTGACAAGCAGTATGTGCGGGACTACCTCATCTCGATTGCGTGGGACCGCAATCCGCCGGCGCCGGCGCTGCCTGCCGAGGTGGTCGCGCGGACGACGGAGAAGTACCGGCAGGTGTACCGGATGCTGACGGGAGAGAGCATATGAACTGCCGGATTGTGGAGGTCTTCTACGCGGCAGGGGTGTGCGACGCCGCGGGCAGGGAGGTGCGGCGGAGCATTGCCGAACTGGGCGTTGCTGGCGTGGAGGACGTGACCGTGGTGAACCTCTACCGCATTGAGGGAGACCTGACCGATGCGGCGGTCAGACGGATTGCGCGGGAGGTGCTTGCCGACCGCATCTCTCAGAGGTTCCGCATCCGGACCTGCGGCGCCAGCCGCGCTGCCGGAAGGTATGCGGAGGTATGGCTGAAACCGGGAGTCACTGACCCCGTGGCTGAAACGACCGTCAGGGCTATCCGCGACATCGGCGTCAGGGCAGATGTGCGTGTGGCGACCGGCGTCAGGTATCTTTTTTCGGGCAAAGTGAGCAGGCAGACCGTCGACACAATCTGCCGCTCGCTTCTTGTGAACAGCCTCATCCACGACTACGTGGTGGGATGAGGATGCGGGGAGAACAATGGCACGCAGACCGCGCGAACAGGCCAGGACGATACCCATACTTGCCGCGGACGAGAAGGAACTGGCGGCACTGAGCAAGAATCTCCTGCTTTCCCTTGACCTGCGGGAGATGAAGGCAATCCAGCAGTACTACCGGCGCCTCGGCAGGGAGCCGACCGACTGCGAACTGGAAACGATTGCGCAGACATGGTCGGAGCACTGCGTCCACAAGACATTCAAGGCGCGCATCTCCTACCGTGAGTCGGAAGACGGTCGCGTCAGGGAGCGCCGGGTGCGGCTCATTGACGAGATCACAGGGGTGACGGAGAAGTTGAACAGGCGCTGGTGCATCTCTGTCTTCACCGACAACGCGGGAGTGATTGACTTCGTGGCGGGTCAGGCGCTCGCGTTCAAGGTGGAAACGCACAACCATCCGTCGGCGCTTGAGCCGTACGGCGGCGCGGGGACGGGCATAGGGGGTGTCATCAGGGACATCCTCGGAGTCGGACTTGGCGCCAGGCCGATCCTCAACACTGACGTGTTTTGCTTCGGTCCTCTGGACATCCGGCAGGAGGAGGTCCCTCCAGGAGTGCTCCACCCGCGCCGCGTATTCAAAGGGGTTGTCAGCGGCGTGCGCGACTACGGAAACCGGATGGGCATTCCGACGGCAAGCGGCGCCATTCTGTTCGATGACGGCTACCTGCACAACTGTCTTGTCTTCTGCGGAACGGTGGGCCTCATCCCCGTAGACAGGGTGCGCAAGGAGGTCAGGGAAGGGGATGCGATTGTGCTTGCGGGGGGCAGGACAGGAAGGGACGGCATCCACGGAGCGACCTTCTCCTCCGCCCGTCTTGAGAAGGATATCCCGACCAGCGTAGTGCAGATAGGCAACCCCATCGTGGAGAAGAAACTCCTCGATGTGCTGATCGTTGCCCGTGACAGGAACCTGTACCGGAGCGTCACCGACTGCGGCGCCGGAGGACTTTCCTCTGCGGTCGGAGAGATGGCGCAGGGGCTCGGCGCAGAGGTCTGGCTGGACCGCGTGCCGCTGAAGTATCCTGCGCTTGCCCCGTGGGAGATATGGGTCTCTGAAGCGCAGGAGCGGATGGTGTTTTCGGTGCCGCAGGAGAAGGTGAAGGCGCTCATCCGCCTCTTCGCGGAGGAGGATGTCGAGGCAACTGTCATCGGACGGTTCGTGCGGTCAGGCCGTGTGCGGCTTCTGTTCGGCAAGGAAGAGGTCGGCACCCTTGACCTTGCGTTTCTCCACGGGGGGCTGCCGAAGCGGAACCTGACCGCCGTGTACGAGCGCAGGCATCCGCAGGCGGCGGTGCTGGAAGGAGTTGAGTTGAGGGAAACCGCGCTCCATCTTCTCCGCAACCCCTCCATCGGTTCAAAGGAGGCGGTCGTCCGCCAGTACGACCACGAGGTGATCGGGCAGA
>Ga0101944_10000388_pt1 | contig 132958 bp, 127 predicted proteins | sample DewCreD2012metaG_FD_75245 | JGI IMG/M metagenome (GOLD analysis project Ga0101944, IMG submission 75245) | Hot spring sediment bacterial and archeal communities from British Columbia, Canada, to study Microbial Dark Matter (Phase II) - Dewar... ...
TTCCGCGCTCTCGGCGCACGTATCATGACGACCTGCTCCCCGACGCCGTGGTTTACAGCGTGTACTTTATATCAAACCGCCTGGCCCTGCGGGCCGGCTAACTGACAATGCTTATAGGAGATTTTATGAAAATCCAATGTGCCTCATGTGACTACGTCGGCGATGCCGTCTCGCTGCAAAAAGGATCGCGTTCCAAAGAAATCGCCTTGTGGTGTTGCCTGTTTCTGCCCGGTCTGCTCTATACCCTGTGGCGCCAGTCCAGCGACGGCCACTACATGGGATGCCCTCAATGCCGAAGCGCCCGGTTCCGGACGTTGACTCGGCGCGAGTGGAAAGACCTGGAACGTCAAGGGCTGCTTAAGGCTTAAACCCGCAAGGACGGTCGTCATGGACGATCATTATCCGATCTACCTCGACTACAACGCCACCACGCCCATCGATCCTCGGGTCGTCGAAGCCATGCGCCCCTGTTGGGAAACCGCCTTCGGCAATCCCTCCAGCAGTCACGCTTACGGTCGTCAAGCCAAGGCCTTGCTGGAAGAAGCGCGACGGCACCTCGCCGCCCTGGTGAACGCCCGCAGCGACGAAATCGTTTTTACCAGCGGGGGAACGGAATCCAACAACATGGCCCTCTGCGGTGTGGCCCGGGCCGTGATGTCCCGAGGGCGCCATATCGTCACGAGCCGCATCGAACATCCGGCCGTGGTGGAGCCCTGCCTGGCCCTGATGGAAGAAGGCTTTGACGTCACCTTTGTGGGCGTGGACCACTACGGAATGGTGGATTCCGACGAAATGATCGCCGCGTTTCGACCCGACACCATCCTGGTCAGCCTCATGCATTCCAACAACGAAGTGGGAACGCTCCAACCCGTGAAGAGGATCGCCCAGGCAGCCCGGGATCGAGGCATCCTGGTCCATACGGATGCCGCCCAGAGTGTGGGCAAAGTGCCCGTGGACGTGAACGACCTGGGCGTGGACCTTTTGACCGTAGCCGGGCACAAACTCTATGCCCCTAAGGGGGTGGGAGCGCTTTACGTGCGCCGCGGCACGCCCATGCAAAAAATTTTATACGGGGCGGGTCAGGAACGGGGCCTTCGGCCCGGTACGGAAAACGTGCTGGAAATCGTCGGCTTAGGCATGGCTGCCGCCGTGGCCTTGGAAGAACTCCCGAAAGAAAGGATCCGAATGCGGGCTTTGCGGGACCGTCTGCAAGAGCGCCTTGCGGCCGCTTTTCCCGAAGCCCGCGTCAACGGCCATCCGGAGCACCGGCTTCCCAACACGCTGAGCATCTCCTTTCCCGGGACGACGGCCGACGCTCTTCTGAGCGCCATGCCGGAAGTGGCGGCGTCGGCGGGCGCCGCCTGTCACAGCGACCAGGTGCGGGTATCCCACGTTTTGGAAGCCATGGGTGTTCCCATGGAGGCGGCCAAGGGCACGGTGCGCTTGTCCGTCGGGCGTTTCACCCGGGACGAAGACATCGACGAGGCGGCGGCGGCCGTTGAAAGAGCCGTCAAAAAGGTCATGGAGCACCCATAGGGGGTGATCATGAAGCATCCGGGCGTTCCCTGGGCCGATCAGGAGGCCATGCGCCGAAGGCTCCAGGAAAAGATCCTCGACAAAGCCTTCCAAGTGGCCGACGCTCCTGTATTCAAGCTCGTCTCCGGGGCCATGAGCCGCTTTTACTTCAATTGTAAGCGCGTGACCCTGGACCCGGAAGGCATGGTTCTCATCGGCCATCTCATCTTCGAGAGAATCAAAGACTTGAATGTCCACGGCATCGGGGGGCTCACTCTGGGGGCGGACCCCATCGCCAACGCCGTTGCCTACACGTCCTGGCTCCACGGCCATCCCATTCAAGCCTTCGTGGTGCGCAAGGCGCAGAAGGAACATGGAATCCCTGCGCGCATCGAGGGGAACCTCGGCGAAGGGGATCGGGTGGTGGTCGTGGACGACGTGATCACGACGGGAGGCTCCACGATCCAGGCCATCCGCGCCTGCAAAGCGGCGGGACTTCACGTGGTGCGGGCTGTGGTCCTGGTGGATCGCCAGGAAATGAACGGACGGGAAAATATCCTGGAAGAAGTGGACACGGTGGAGGCCTTGGTCCTTCGAGACGACATCATGGCGCTCCATGAAGCCCGGGGCGCGCAAGGGCCGAAAAAGGGGTTGCCGGCATGAACATCCTGGTCACCGGCGGAGCCGGCTACATCGGGTCCCACACGGCCAAAACGGTTCGAAAGTACGGACACACACCCATTGTCTTCGATAACCTGAGCCGCGGCTGGGTGGATTGGGTGCGCTACGGGCCCTTTGTCTATGGGGACATCCGCGACGAAGAAGCCCTGTACCAGGCGCTTCGGGCTTTTCGGGTCGATGCCGTCATTCATTTTGCCGCCTTGGCCCTCGTGGAAGAATCGGTTCGAAACCCAGCCGAGTATTTCGAACACAACGTGCGTGGCACCATCGCCTTGGTTCGCGCCATGGCCCGAGCCGGGGTCGGCCGTTTGGTGTTTTCCAGCTCCGCCGCCGTTTACGGCACGGCGAAAACGTCTCCCATTCCGGAAGATCATTCCAAAGAGCCAACCAACCCGTACGGCCTTTCCAAATGGCAGGGCGAGCAGATCCTGGAGACGGCGGCTCCTGTCGCCGGCATTCGGTTGGCCGTCCTGCGCTATTTCAACGTGGTGGGAAACGATCCGGACGGGGAAATCTACGAACGCCACGAACCGGAAACCCACGTGCTTCCGAACCTCATGCGGGCCGCTCTGACCGGGGCGCCTTTCTTCCTTTTCGGAACGGATCACGAGACGCCGGATGGGACGGCGGTCAGAGATTACGTGTATGTGCTCGACTTGGCCGAGGCCCATGTGGCGGCTTTGGAGGTGCTGGAGAGCCGGGAGCGGTTGGTGTCCAACGTGGGGCGGGGCGCCGGGGTGTCGGTCCGGGAGGTGGTGCGGGCCGTGGAAAAGAGCCTGGGCACGAAGGTGGCGGTTGTGGAAAAACCCAAACGGCCTGGAGACCCGCCGGAATTGGTGGCGGACAATACCTTCCTCAAGACCTGGTTCGACCGCCCTTTCAAAGCCCTGCCGGACGTCATCGCCGAAATGGCCCGCCAAAAGGCTTTCCTCCGAACGGGTTAGCCTCACGGCGTTGCCCGCGGCGCATTTCCCTTCGTTGCCGCCTGCCATGCTTTCCGCGCCGGCCCGATGCCGCAGGGCACTCTGCCAATGGATTCCGCGTCGGCTCAACGCTCCACGACACCGGCCGAATCCCTTGTGCAAGCCAGGTCTCCTTCGCCTCGGCCGCCCTCATCCCGCAAGAACGGCTCCAGTTCACCGAAAGAGACCACCTGATCGAAACGGGCCGGATGCCATCGGGGTTGGTTGTCCTTGTCAATGAGGCGCGCGCGAACCCCTTCCCAAAAGTCATGGTGGCCGATCATCCAGCAGGCGGCCCGAGTGTCCAAAGCAAAAACCTCTTCCAGGGCCCGGCCCCGCTGACGCCGCAACAGGGCCAGGGTAAGTGCGACGGCGGTGGGAGACCTTTCCGAAAGGCGCCGGAACACCCCGTCGCACAGGCGGCTCTGCTCCTGACATTGGGAAAGATCTTGCAGCAGTTTCGGCACGGACGAAACCCCGTCAAAATAGGTGCGCACCCAGGCGTCCATGGGCGGATCCTGAGGAAGGGGGACCGCCGATTGAAAAGCCGAGGTGATTTCCCGAAGTCGCCATGCGGCTTCTTCGCGTTTTCGAGGAAGCTCCGCAGCCGCCTGGGCCAAGGCTTGAAGGAGATTCGGGATTTGGGCCGTTTCCACAAAATGGGTGGCCAAGCCCAATCGCACGGCATGAGCCCCTCGGACATCGTCTCCCGTGAGCGCCAGGTACTCGGGATACCCGGGCGGGCATTTGGCATAAAGCCATGCCGTGGCGCCCACATCCGGGAAAAAACCGATCCGCGTCTCCGGCATGGCCATGTGGGTGGTTTCCGTGGCGACCACCACGTCGGCCCCCGCCGCCAGCCCGAGCCCCCCGCCCATGGTCACGCCGTGGGCGATCACAACGACGGGCTTGGGATAGCGGTGAATGGACAAATCCAAGGCATATTCCTCCCGGAAAAAGGCTTCCGCGGCGGCCCTGTCGCCTTGGTGCACGAGAAGGGCGACCTTTTTGATGTCGCCACCGGCACAAAACGCTTTCGAGCCGCTCCCCGTCATCACAATGAGGCGCACTCGTTCGTCGCTTCGAGCGGCTTCCAGGACGGCGGCGAGCCGCCGGACCATGGCAAGAGACAGGCTGTTCAAGGCTTCCGGCCGGTCCAGCCGGATATGGAGCATCCCTTCGGCTGTTGCCAGGCGAACGGGAGCGTTTTCGTCACGGGCGTTCACGTCCATGGGGCGCAAACCTCCTGCGGCTGGGAGTCGTCCACGGTTTTTGGTTGTTCCAAGCTGCTTTAACCATTCCGAGCTCTTCGGTCACCTGTTTTGTCTTTTTCCGACACGGTACCCGAAGGGGCCTCATTTTTCTTGCGTGGATTGGAACGGATTGATAAGGTTTTCACACAGCCGAGTGACGGCCCGTTCTCCGTGCGTCGGCCCTTCCTGTGCCCCGCTGTTCCGCGCCCTCACGCCTTTTTCGATCTCCGCTTCCCTTGCAATCCCGGCGGTGTCCCTCCTTCACCCGGCGTGGCGATGCGCACCGATTTTTGCGGCCGTCACGGGCACGGCGTTGTGTGAACGATTTTCACCATCAATGATGGCCGGGAGGGACGTTATGCGACTGATCGTCATCGGACAAGCGCCTTTCGGGCGCGATTGCTTGCAGGCTCTCTTGGACCGGGGAGAAGACGTGGTGGGCGCCGTCACGGTGCCGGACGTTCCCGGGGCGAAAAAGCCGAACCCTTTTAAAGAACTGGCCGTGGAGCGGAGACTTCCCTTGATCCAGCCGCGCACGCTCAAAGGACCGGAGGTTTTGGAATGGGTTCGGGACAAAAAGCCGGATCTCTTCGTCCTGGTTTTCGTCACTCAGTATATGGGCAAGGAAGTCATTGAGGCGGCCAGGTTCGGCGGCATCAATTACCATCCGTCGCTTCTTCCCAAGTACCGGGGTGGCAGCGCCATCGCCTGGGCTCTCATTCACGGGGAACTGGAAACAGGAGTGACCATTCACTATATCGACGACGGCGTGGATACCGGCGATATCATTTTGCAGGAATCCGTCCCTATCGCTCCGGATGAGACCACGGCAAGCCTCTATTTCAACAAGCTCTACCCGCTGGGCGTCAAGCTGGTCCCCGAAGCCATCCGCCTTATCCGCGAAGGCACAGCGCCGCGGATTCCCCAAGACCCCCGCGTGGCATCCTTTCAGCCGGCCCTGAAACCGGAACATACCGGCATCGACTGGAGACAGACGGCCCGCGCCGTGCACAATCTCATTCGAGGGGCTTCACCCGTGCCTGGAGCCGGCACCCGATGGCAGGGAAAAAATCTGACCCTTGTGGAATCGGCCCCCGTGGGCGAGGACACATGGGAAAAGCCGAAAAGGACGCCGGGAGAGGTGCTGGAGCTGAGCGAAGAGGGATTCACGGTCCAGACGGGACTCGGGCGGATTCTGGTCAAAAGGGTTCAGAGCAAAGAGGCCGGAAAGATGGCGGCCGCAGATTTCGCCAAATCCTATGGACTCAAGCCGGGGGACGTCCTCGAATCCATCCTTCCTTGGCCGTAAAGAGACCGTCCTGACGGGGGTGACGGGGAGCTCCTGAGGCCCTGCCGCCCTTGCGAAGCGCAAGAAAAAAGGGCGACGTTATCGACTGTGGACGGGCAACCGGCGCTCTCTTTCGTGGCGCGGTCATCTCCGTGGGCTTATCCGTCTTTGCGAAAGAGGGGACTTCAGGAATCCCTGGACCAACTGCCAAGGATCGTCCCCCTCAGGGGGCAAGGCTTGGGAAAAGCCGTGAAAAACCTAGCTGGGATCCTGTCCGAGAACACATGTTGTAGGAGCGGTTTCAGCTGCGATCCCGCACCGCGCCTTTACCCATTCTTTGCGGAGGACCTCCCCAAAGCATTTTCGGACAGGCTCCCGAATGTTGACAAGAGATTAAGAATCATTATCATATTTTGGAATTCATAAAACTCTATTTAAACCATGATAAAGGAGGGATCAGGCGATGGAACATGAAGTCTCGAGCAAGCCGTTGATTGGGGATCGGGCGCCGGAGTTTACGGCCAAGACGACGCAGGGGGAGATTCATTTTCCCAATGATTTTGAAGGAAGCTGGGTGGTTTTCTTTTCCCACCCCGCGGATTTCACGCCCGTGTGCACCACCGAATTTATGAGCTTCGCTGCCATGCAAGATGAATTTGCCAAGCGCAACTGTAAGCTTCTGGGCCTTTCCATCGACAGCATCTACGCTCACATTGCATGGCTTCGGACGATCAAGGAAAAAATCGACTACAAGGGAATGAAGGACATCGAGGTCACCTTTCCGGTCATCGAAGACCTGTCCATGAATGTGGCCAAGGCCTATGGAATGCTGCAGCCTGGCGCAAGCACCACGCAGGCCGTGCGGGCCGTTTTTATTATCGACCCGAAGGGTATCATCCGCGCTATCCTTTATTATCCTCTTTCCAACGGTCGTAACGTCAATGAGGTCTTACGCCTGCTCATCGCCCTGCAAACGACGGACGCCCATGGAGTGGCCACGCCGGCCAACTGGCAGCCTGGCGACGACGTGATCGTGCCGCCTCCGGCCTCCTGTGGAGTGGCCAAGGAACGCAGCGAAACGCCCGATGCCGACGTCACCTACCTGGATTGGTTCATGTGCCTCAAGAAGTGCCCGCCGGTTCAATAAGGGTTTCTTGAAGAGTTAAAGCCCCTGAGGCGTGCACCCCGAGGGCCTTCGGGCCCTCGGGGTTTTTTAGTCCCGCGTGGTCAAGTGCCCGTGATTCCAGAAGGTGGATTGGGACTTGGGATGGCTGCGGGACGCGCACTGGGGGACGCTGCAGATGGGGCAGTTGGGATCCTGGCAGGGATCGATATGGACAAAAACTTCCGCGGCGCCTTTGAAATGAACGCGAAACAGGTTTTCCAGTTCGGCCACTTCTCGATGGGCTTCCACCAACGGCAGATAACGTGGCAAAATCAAATGGAAATCCACGTAGATGTGCCGTCCCGAACGCCATGCCCGCAGTCGGTGAATGTCGATCCAAAGATTTTTGCGGTTGCGGCTGAGCAGGTGGGAGATTTCCTCGAGAAGTTGGGGGTCTGAGGCGTCCATAAGGCCGGCGAAGGATTCTTTGAGAAGGGATCGTCCGGAAAAGAGGATTTGCCCTCCGACGAGCGCCGCGACGGCACCGTCCACCCAATACCAGCCGCTGAACTTGACCAGAACGAGTCCCAGCACCACGGCAAGAGACGACAGGCAATCGGTCATGATGTGTTTGCCGTCGGCGACCAACGGCAGGGACCGGGTGCGCCGGCCCACCGTGATGAGGAAGAGCCCGAGGGCGCCGTTGACGGCGCTGGTGCCAAGGACGAGCCATAGGCCCAGGTCCAGATTGGGCAGAGGGTGCGGTCGGCGGATCTGCTGCCACGCGCTCCAAAAGATGCCCAGAGCGGCCACGACGATCAAAGCGCCTTCGAAACCAGCGGAAAAATATTCCACTTTCCCGTGGCCGTAGGGATGTTCGGGATCGGGAGGCTTGGCGGCGAGGTAGATGCTCCACAGCGCAAAGGCGCTGGCGATGACATTGACGATGGATTCCAAAGCATCGGAAAGCACCGCGGCGGAACGGGTGATGTGATAGATATAAAACTTGAAGGCCATCAGGAGAACGCCCACGACAAAGGACAGGCTGATGGCTTTCAAACGGGTACGCTGCGCTCGATCTTCCATACGCGTGCGCCTCGAAGCGGGGGCGAAAGCGGCCTTGGGCGTTGGAGTCCATCCGGAAAAAAACCGTGCGCAGGTTATCATGGAACGGGGCGAAACAAAAGCCGGGGGGCGATGGCTTTTCGGGGCCGAACTTGACCCGGTTTCGACCCTGTGTTATGGGCGCTATGCCTTCCGCAAAGGCGCCGATCGACGTGGACACGACCAGCCCAATCGAGAAGAGGGGCCCCTCGTGCACGAAATGGCCATCGCACAAAGTGTTTTGGACATCGTTCTTGACGAATGCCGCCGGCACGGCATCGCCACCGTGGAACGCATCGCCGTGCAGGTGGGGGCCTTGGCGGCCGTGGTGCCGGACGCCTTGACCTTTTGCTTTCAGGTGGTGGCGCAGGGAACTCCGGCCGAAAAGGCCGTGTTGGACATCGAAACCGTTCCCGTGGTGATGCGGTGCCCCCTGTGCGGGGAACTCTTTGAAATGGAAGACCGCCTGGACGTGTGCCCTCAGTGCGGCCCCGTGGTGTCGGGTCTTTCGCTCATCAGCGGCCGTGAAATGACGGTCATGTCCATCGAAGGGCGCGGAGAAGACGACGGAGCGTGAAAAAATGACGGAGATCAAGGTTCCCGTGGTCCGAAACATTCTGGAAGTCAACGAACGGCTGGCGCGGGAAAACCGAAAGCTTTTCGACGACAAAAAGATCCTGGTCCTCAACCTCATGAGCTCGCCCGGAGCCGGAAAGACGTCCGTGTTGGAACGAACGGCGGAAGCCCTGCGGGGCCGCTACACCATGGCGGTCATCGAGGGGGATATCCAGTCGTCCTACGATGCCGAGCGGTTGCAGCGAAAAGGCGTGCAGGCGGTTCAGATCAACACGGACGGAGCCTGCCACCTGGACGGAAACATGATCCGAACGGCTCTGGAAAACCTGGACCTGGACCCGGTGGACGTGCTCGTCATCGAAAATGTGGGAAACCTGGTCTGTCCGGCCGAATTCAACCTGGGCGAGCACGAGAAGGTCATGATCCTCAGCGTGGCCGAAGGGGACGACAAGCCCCTCAAGTACCCGCTCATGTTTCAGATTTCGTCGGTGCTCCTTGTCAACAAGACGGACCTTTTGCCTTACGTGGACTGCGATCTCAACGCCATCCATGAACGGGCGAGGCAACTCAATCCCACCCAAAAGATTTTCGATATTTCCTGTCGGACGGGGGAAGGGCTGGAAGCGTGGACGGCGTGGCTGGAAGCCCGGATTCGGGAGCACAAAGGCCTTTCTTAAAGGGGAATCCCCCGGGGATTCGGCGCGTCGGGGTCCGCGTGGAGGGGATCGTCCAGGGGGTGGGCTTTCGTCCTTTCGTGTATCAGGCGGCCCGCCGATGGGGTCTGCACGGCTGGGTGCGAAACGACGCGACGGGCGTGGAGATCGAGCTGGAGGGACCCGACGGGGCGGTGGAAGGCTTTTTGGAGACCCTGCGCCGTGAGGGCCCGCCCTTGTCCCGCATTCGGTCCATTGCGGTTTCGGACAAACCCTATCAGGGCCTTTCGGGATTTCACATCGTTCCAAGCGACGCCTCGAGCCTTCGCACGGCGCTCATCTCGCCGGATACGGCTGTGTGCGCCGACTGTGTGCGGGAACTCCTGGATCCGAAGGACCGGCGCTATCGGTATCCTTTCATCAACTGCACCAACTGCGGGCCGCGCTACACCATCATCCAGGATATTCCCTATGATCGGAACAAGACGACCATGGCCCGTTTTTCCATGTGCGCGGCGTGCCGGGCCGAATACGAAGACCCGACCAATCGGCGTTTCCACGCCCAACCCAACGCCTGCCCGGTGTGTGGGCCTCACGTATGGTTGGAAGACGCTCAGGGGCGCATCCTGGCCGAGCGGGACGAGGCCGTGCGGGAAGCGGTGCGGTGTTTGGAAAAGGGCCGGATTGTGGCCGTGAAGGGCCTCGGCGGTTTTCATCTGGCCGTTGCGGCCACCGACGAGGAGGCGGTTTCTCGGCTGCGGCGCCGAAAGATTCGGGAAGAAAAACCTTTCGCCGTCATGTTTCGGGACATGGGGACGGTGCAGGCTTACTGCCATGTGAATCCGGAAGAAGAAAGGCTCATCCTCTCAAAGGAACGGCCCATCGTCCTGGTCCGCAAGCGACGCCCTGTTGCCCCTTCGGTTACGCCCATCGCGTCTTCCGTTGCGCCGCGAAACGCCTTTCTTGGGGTCTTTCTTCCCTATACGCCGCTCCATGTGCTGCTTTTCGAAGACAGCGCTTACCATGCCTTGGTGATGACCAGCGGCAACCGAAGCGATGAACCCATCGTCACGGAAAACGACGAAGCGCGGGAACACCTTTTGGGGATTGCCGATTTTTTCCTCCTGCACGACCGCGACATCTACATCCGCTGCGACGATTCCGTAACCCGTGTGCTGCCCGGCGGGCTCATGCCGATCCGTCGCGCTCGAGGTTACGTGCCCGTGCCGGTGCGGCTCGCCCGGTCGGGTCCCGTGGTCTTGGCAACGGGCGCCGAACTCAAAAACACCGTGTGCCTCACTCGGGATCGCGACGCCTTTGTGAGCCAGCATATCGGCGATCTGGAAAATTTGGAAACCCTGCGCGCCTTTGAAAAAACCATCGAGCACCTTCAAAAGATTTTGGACGTCCGCCCCACTCTGATCGTCCACGACCTTCATCCCGATTACCTCAGCACCCAGTGGGCCGAGGCCCAGGCAGCGCCGCTTCCGGCGGCGCAGGAGGGCGAGGGCGGCAGGAACATGGACGTCCCCGGAGAGGCCCGTTCACTGTATCGAATCGGCGTGCAGCACCACCACGCCCATATTGCTTCGGTGGCGGCCGAAAGGCACGCGGACGGCCCGATTTTGGGCGTGGCTTTGGACGGGACGGGCTACGGAGGGGACGGAACCGTGTGGGGCGGCGAATTTCTTTACGTTGACGGCGCGGTGTGCCGTCGGCTGGGGCGCTTTTCCCATGTGCCCCTGCCCGGAGGCGACCGGGCCGTCAAGGAGCCGTGGCGCACGGCTTTGGCCGCCTTGTGGTTGCTTGCCGGGGACGGAGTCGAAGACCTTTACGGCTTTTTTACGAACCGTTGGCCTGAAAAGGAGCGCCGCGGGGTGCTGGCCATGCTTCGCCGCGGCATCCATACGCCTTTGACTTCCTCGTGCGGCCGGCTTTTTGATGTCATGGCGTCCCTGTGCGGGGTTCGGGATCGCATTCATTACGAAGGCCAAGCCGCCATCGAACTGGAGCAATCCCTGAGGATAGACGGGGGCGCTTACGGCGCCGACCTTGAAAAAGACGGGGACCTGTGGGTGGTGGACAGCCGACCTTTGGTGGCCGAGGCAGCGGAAGATCTCATGCGGGGCTGCCCTCCCTCGGTGGCCGCATGCCGGTTTCATAACGGCATCATTCATGCGGTGGGGCGCCTTTTGGACAGACTGGGGGAAGAGACGGGCCTTCGGACCGTGGCGTTGAGCGGCGGCGTGTTTCAGAATGTGTACCTGACCACGGCGTTGGTGAGCCTCTTAAAAGACGCGGGATGGACCGTTTTGACCCATGACAAGGTGCCGCCCAACGATGCCTGCATTTCCTTGGGGCAAGCCCACATCGGCCGATGCCTCCTTGAACGGATCGGCTCCGCCGTTTAAGGGCGCCGTGGCGCCGGGCCAGGGGGCTGGGGGATCGGATGGCCCGAAGCTGATTTTTTTCCGGCACGACGCGCGTTTTGAAATATCATGAACAGAGGGATCCATGGCCTTGAAATATATCGACGAGTATCGGGACGGCGCCTTGGCGCGACAGCTTCTGGCGCAGATCAAGAAGCGCTGCGCGCACTTGGGGCCCATGCGCTTTATGGAAATCTGCGGGACGCACACGGTGGCCGTTTTCCGTTCGGGCTTGCGCCCCCTTCTGCCGTCCACCATGGAGCTCGTGAGCGGGCCTGGATGTCCTGTGTGTGTGACCGCCACGGAAGACATCGACAAAGCCGTGTGGTTTGCTTCGCAACCCGGGGTTGTAACGGCCAGCTTCGGCGATTTGCTTCGCGTGCCGGGGTCCCGCACATCCCTGGCGGAGGAAAGGGCTCGAGGGGCCGATGTGCGCATGGTCTACAGCGCCACCGACGCCGTGGATCTGGCTCGGGAACATCCCGATCGCGATGTGGTCTTCATCGGCATTGGATTTGAAACCACCGCCCCCACGGTGGCGGCGGCCATGGTCGTGGCGGATCGGCTGGGGCTGGAGAATTTTTCGGTTTTCTGCGTCCACAAGGTCCTTCCTCCAGCTATGGAAGCTCTTTTGTCATCGGGAGAGCTCCATCTGGACGGGTTTTTGTGTCCTGGCCACGTGACCACGGTCATCGGCGCCAAAGCCTATGAAAATGTGGCCCGCCGTTACCGCATGCCGTGCGTCGTCACGGGGTTTGAACCCCTGGACATTCTTCAGGGGCTGCTCATGCTGGCCCACCAGTGCGCTGCCGGCGACGCCCGCGTCGAAATTCAGTATCGGCGAGGGGTCACATGGGAAGGCAACACCGCCGCGCAGGAACTCATGGCCCGGGTGTTCCGGCCCGCCGACGCCGTCTGGCGGGGTTTGGGGCTCATTCCCGGCTCGGGCCTGGCGATTCGGGACGATTGGGCCCGCTTTGACGCCGCCAAGCGGTTTTCGGTGCCGAGCCTCAGCGTTCGAGAAGATCCGGCATGCCGATGCGGCGACGTGCTTCGAGGGGCCCTGCGCCCGACGGGATGTCCTCTGTTTCGAAAAGTCTGCACCCCGCAAAACCCCAAGGGGCCGTGCATGGTTTCCAGCGAAGGGACCTGCGGGGCGTACTTCAAATACCATTACGACGGCCCCGATCCGGACGTGGAAGAAAAATATTGAAATCGGCGGACTGAGGCGGACGGCATGCGAACCGCGGGGGGAACGGCCACGAGGCGGACCGAAAGGATAAGGAAAAGGAAAAACACGTGAGGGAAACGAAGGTTCTGTTGGATCACGGCAGCGGAGGACGGGCGACTCATGAACTTATCCGGCGGGTGTTTGCCCCGCTTTTTCAGAACCCCTTCCTCGAGGCCATGAACGACAGCGCCGTGATGGATCTTCCCGGGCGGCGCCTGGCGCTCACCACCGATTCCTACGTGGTGGATCCCCTGATTTTTCCGGGCGGCGATATCGGGTCCCTGGCCGTCCATGGGACGATTAACGACTTGGCCATGAGCGGCGCGCGGCCTCTGTACCTTACGGCCGGGTTCATCCTGGAAGAAGGGCTGGAGGTGGCGCTTCTGGAAACCATCGTCCGCTCCATGGCCCAAGCGGCCCGAGAGGCCGGGGTGGCCGTCGTGGCGGGGGACACCAAAGTGGTGCCTCGAGGCAAGGCGGACAAAATCTTTATCAACACGGCGGGGGTGGGCATCGTTCCTTCAGGCGTTTCGGTGGGCGGGCAAAACGCGCAACCCGGCGATGCGGTGCTCATCAACGGGACCATCGGCGACCATGGGACAGCCGTTCTGTGCACGCGCGAAGGGCTGTCCATGGAAGGGGACATTCGAAGCGATTCCGCTCCGCTCCATACCCTGACGGCCGCCCTTCTGGAGGCGTGTCCCCGCGTGCATGTGTTCCGCGATCCCACACGAGGCGGCGTGGCCACGACCCTCAACGAAATCGCGCGGCAGTCCCGGGTGGGCGTTCGGCTTTTCGAAGAAACCCTGCCCATTCGACCCGATGTGGCGGGCGCCTGCGAAATCCTGGGTCTGGAGCCGCTCTACATGGCCAACGAAGGCAAGGTCCTGGTTGTGCTGCCCGGGGAAGACGCCGAAAGGGCTCTGGAGGTCATGCGGGGCCATCCCTTGGGGCGGGAGGCGGCCCTCATCGGGGAAGTCATCGCCGACGATCCCGGCCGCGTCGTCCTGAAGACCCGCATCGGCGGGCAGCGTATCGTGGATATGCTGCGCGGGGAACCACTGCCTCGAATCTGCTGAGGCTGTGGGGGCGGTGTTCAAAAGACGGCAGCGGCCTTGTCGGCGTTTTCCCTCATGGGCTAGACTCCCAAAAAAGACCGCGCAACATCGAGGGATGAGGGAGGGGCCGTGGGGCTTCATTGGCTGACCGGGAGAGGGCGAGGGTTTCGCTGCGGGGTGTGCGGCGCCGAAATCGACGGCCTGGGATCGGGAATCGGCGTGTGCGCCCAATGCCTGATTCATGATTGGGATCGGGCCCAGCCTTTGGTGGATGCGGTGCACCGAAAATCCCGCAGCCGTTTTCACCTGCCCCAGGAAGCGCCCAAGGCCCGAATCGGGGCCGAATGCCGTCTGTGCCATCATCGGTGTCGTATGCAGGCCGGGGAACCGGGCTATTGCGGGATTCGCACCGGGGACATGGAAAGTTTGCGTCTCGACGGGCGGCTCCGCGCTCTCGTCTCCTACTACCACGATCCCATCCCGACCAACTGCGTCGCCGACTGGGTGTGCGCGGGCGGCACGGGCGTCGGGTATCCGCGATACAGCATGACCAAAGGCCCGGAAGTGGGCTGGTACAATCTGGCGGTCTTTTTCGAGGCGTGCAATTTTAACTGCCTGTATTGCCAAAACTGGACGTTCAAGCGCACGGCGGCGCACGAAAAACCCTGGATGGCCGTGGACGAGATGCTGCCTGCGGTGACGGATCGCACTTCGTGCATCTGTTTTTTCGGCGGCGATCCCGTGCCGCAGTTGCCTTTTGCACTGCGCTTTTCCCGGGAAGCCATCAAGAACCGATCGGGAGCCGTGTTGCGCGTGTGCTGGGAAACCAACGGCAGCATGCATTCGAGCTGGCTTCGCCCCATGGTGCAGTTGTCCTTGGAATCCGGGGGCTGCATCAAGGTGGATCTCAAGGCCTGGGACCCGCACATCCACTGGGCGCTCTGCGGTTCGGGCAATCGACAGGTTCTGGAAAACTTCGCCCAGCTGGCTCGGTGGTTTACCGTAAGGCCCGATCCGCCGTTGCTCATCGCCAGCACGCTGCTCGTGCCGGGCTATGTGGGCGAAGCGGAAGTGTCGCGCATCGCCAGGTTCATCGCCGAACTCCATCCTGATATTCCCTATGCCCTTTTGGGTTTTGCGCCGCAATTTGTTCTGAACGATTTTCCCACCACATCCCGGGCCGAAGCCGAAGCATGCCTGGAAGCGGCCCGTCGGGCCGGCTTGCGGCGGGTGCGCCTGGCCAACCGGCATCTGCTGTGTTGACGGCGCGGGTTGGGGCGGCTTTAGGGGAAACATTGTCGAGACGGATTTGAGCGGAAAGCGCGTGGGAGGTGAGGATGCGTTACGATGAGGGGCGGATCGGACGGGTGTTTGTGCTGCGGCTGGAAGAAGGGGAGCGCATTCCGGATGTGATCGAAAACTTTGCCCGGGAAAAGGGGGTGGCGCGCGCCATGGCCATCCTTTTGGGAGGAATCGGCGACGGCAGTCGCATCGTCGTCGGCCCCGAAGCGGGGCGCGGCACGGAGATCATTCCCATGGTCCACACCCTTTCAGGCATTCAGGAGATTCTGGCTGTGGGCACCGTGTTTCCCGACGAGCAGGGAAACCCCGTGCTGCACATGCACGGCGCATCGGGGCGTGAAGGAGGCGCTTCGGTGGGCTGCACCCGAGCCGGTGTTACGGTCTGGCTGGTGGGGGAAGTGATTCTTCTGGAAATCCTGGGGACCACGGCCGCCCGGAAAAAAGACCCCGCCAGCGGCCTCACGCTCCTCAGCTGCGGATGAGCCGCGACGCCGAGGCGCAAAGTGCCGAAAGCGCAGTCGGCTCAAAGCGTGATTTGGGCGGCGCTTGGATTCCTGAGGGATACGTACACTTTCCGCAATCTACCCGCTCACAATCTCTAAGATCTTTGCGACACCGTGTCCTTTCTGAGTGGCAGAACTTTGCTTGGCGAAGATCAATGGGGATGGCTTGGAGAGCGCGGAGTCTTGGACGTCACGGCGAGCCCACCTGGGAAGCCACCGGACCCAAATCAGCGGTAACGATCTCCCAAACCACGTCCAAGGTGATCCCAAAGTAGTGATGAATCAGCCGATCCCGAACTCCGGCCATACTTTTCCAAGAAATAGTGCTGTGCTTTTGGCGTATCTCTTGCGATAGCTTCTTCGCAGCCTCTCCGATAATTTCCAGGTTGCGAACAACGGCGTCCTGGGTCTTCAGACCTCCCAGAAAGGCCTCGTAGTCCATACGCGCCGTATAGGACTGGATGCGACGGACGGCCTCGAGGATATCGCTCAAAAACTCCCTGTCGGTCCGCTTAGACATAGAGAATGCTCTTTTCCATATCAGCCGCAACCCCGGATTTCCGAATGCTCCGGATACCTGCAGGAGTCAGCAAATCGACATTCCGGCCCAATAGGTTTCGCTACCTCCCGTAGTGGGAAGATGCGTTTAAGGAGGGCTCAAGCTTGTTGCGCCGCTGGAGTGCATTGACTAATATGCGCATATGACTTTGATGCCACAGGAGGGCACATGGCCACGCTGACGATTCGCGATCTGGATGAGGAACTGAAGTCCGCTTTGCAAGTGCAGGCTGCACGCCATGGCCGGACCATGGAAGAAGAGGCGCGCTGCATTTTGCGTCAAGCATTGGCCGGATCCAGTAGTCCGCTAGGTCTTGGCCAACGGCTGACCCGCCGCTTCCAGGCCGTGGCGACCGACTTGGCGATTCCGCCGCGCGCGCTGCCGCGTACGCCACCAGAGTGGGATGCGTCTGCATGATCCTGCTGGATACGAACGTCCTGTCAGAGTTCATGCGACCAGCGCCTGCACCCCAGGTGGTGGCTTGGCTGGATGCCCAACCGACCGATCGGGTTTGGGTGTCGGCCATCACGCGTGCAGAAATCGAGTTGGGAGTTGCCCTGCTACCAGAGGGACGGCGCAAGCTGGGGCTGCCACAGGCCGTTTCGGCCATGTTTGTGGAGGATTTCGCTGGGCGCTGTCTGCCTTTCGATGAAGTGGCGGCGCCCCTCTACGCACGTATCGTCGCCCAACGCACGCGCCAAGGCCGACCCATCACCGTCGAAGATGCACAGATTGCTGCCATTGCCCTGGCGCATGGTTTGATTCTGGCGACACGGAACACGCGGGACTTTGAAGAGATTGAGGGGGTATCTTTGCTCAACCCCTGGTCGTTAAGTCCATGAACCTCCTATCGCTCCACCAGAACTTCCCCTGCCGGTTCACGTTGTGGTGCACCACGGCATCGACACCGCGGCCGTGGCGCCCAACCTCCGTGTGGCACCGACCTTGAACAGCGGTGCCACCAGGGTTCCGCCTCCTGGCAATGGGCCGGGGCCTCCCCCTGAGCGAAAATCACTTCGAAGGCAAAGCGTTTGAGAATCTTTGAAAAGGCCTTTGCGATGAGAAGCATGGCATTTGAGAATCCCCTGGGATTCTTGAGCATTCTCGCATCTCCGGATGCGCACAAATTCCTCTCCAGTCTCATGCAGTCGGTGTCTGAATATTACAGTGAGTTAGAACAAGGGCCGGATTATACTGTCGAGGAATTCACCATTCATAAGGCCCGTGTGGGGCGGTATTCGTGCGCCATCATTGAAATGCCTCAGCCAAGGGGGAGGACCGAGGCCTTTTTTGTGGCAGCCGTCCTGCTGGCCGATCCAGATCAGAGCATGTTCGATTCCAAGAAGGGTGGGCTTCGCTATTTTACTCTGGAGAAGGGATTCAGGCTCGGAGGCCCGCCGCGGACAGTGCTTTGTGAATGGACAGAGGAAGGAAGCCACGTCAACTACGGCGACGGTCCGGCTCCTCGGTTGGATTTGTTCATTGAGGCAATAGAACAGTTGCTATCAAAAAGCATGAGTGTTCAGTAGGGCCCACCTTTGCCGGGTCAAGGAGATTCCGGATGGGCAGGGGGCACCGGGTTTGGGAGAGCCCTTATCGCCAAGTGCTACGAGATCGACTTCGGGGTTGTTCAAGATCTACCGCGTGTCAACGGCCGGAGGGCGCTGCCAGGGGGCGAAGCGGGGGAGCAGCAGGATGCCGGGAACGGCCCCGAAAACGCTCACGGCGTAGAACCAAGGCCAGCCCAGCGCAGCCGCCAAATATCCCGTGGGGGCTCCGGCCACAACCCGCGAGACGGCCATAAAGCTGGAAAGGAGCGCATATTGGGTGGCGGTGTAGCGCCGGTTGCACAGGCTCATGAGAAAGGCTAGAAACGCCGCCGTGCCCATGCCGCCGCACAGATTTTCCACCGCCACTGCGCCCACCATGAACGGATAGTTTCGCCCCACCGTCGCCAGCCCCGCAAAGGCCAGGTTGGAAAAAGCCTGAAGGAAGGCCGAAACCCACAGAGATCGGGCGATCCCCAGGCGATTGACCGCGACGCCGCCCGCCAAAGTCCCCACGATGGTGCTCCCCAGCCCGAAAGCTTTGTTCACCGTACCCACGTCCGTTCGCGTAAACCCCAGATCCAGCAGAAACGGTGTGGTCAGCGCTCCCGCCAGGGCATCGCTGAGCTTGAACACCATGATGAAAGCCAGCATAGCCACGGCCCCAGGGCGGGCAAAGTAGTCCACAAACGGCGCCCACACGGCTTCCTTTAAGGTTCTAGGGCGAGGCGGGGAGGCCTCGAAACCCTCCGGTTCGGGACAAAAAAACGTCCAAAGGGCGCACGCCGCCATGATCAACCCCATGGCCGTGTATACGGTCCGCCACGGGACATGATCGGAAAGGATGAGCGCCATGGCCCCCGATGTGAGCATGGCGAGACGGTAGCCGACGACGCTCACGGCCGCTCCCGCTCCTTTGTCCGCGTCGGGAAGCACTTCCGCGCGGTACGCGTCAATGACGATGTCCTGGCTGGCGCTCCAAAAGGCGATGAGCAAAGCCAGCACGCCCATGATCTGCAGGTGGTGTGAAGGGGTGAGGGAGCCCAGCATCACGAAACTTGCGCCAAGGAGGATCTGGGTGGTAAGGATCCAGCCCCGACGCCGGCCCAGCCAGGGGGCCGGGAAGCGATCCATGAGGGGCGCCCAGACCACTTTGAGCGTGTACGGAAGTCCGACGAGGGAAAAAAGGCCGATGAGGCGGATATCCACCTTTTCGGCGCTCATCCAGGCTTGGAGGGTGCTTCCCGTCAGGGCCAGGGGAAGACCGGAGGAAAACCCCAGGCCGAGAAGTCCCAAAACGTGGCGCCGGCCGTAGACGGTCAACCAGGACGGGGGCATTGGAACTCCTTAGTGGGTTGGGGATGTTGGGGCCCGCTGCGCTCAGCCAGGCCTAGGTCAATGATGTTGGGGTTCGCTACGCTCACCCCAACCTACATTAGTTTGGGGTTGAGTGCGCGCAACCGAGCAATGTCGTTGGGGTTCGCTGCGCTCACCCCAACCTACGTTTTGCATCAGGAGATTGCAATGAAAGGGAACAGGCCGTGATCTCGTTGGAACGATTCGCAGCCCGGTGGCGAGTGCCCCTTGAGCCCATGGCGGCGGTTCATGAGGTCTACCCGTTTGTGCTGAGCCGCCATTTAGCCGGTCTCATCGCCTTCCCCGGCGATCCCCTGTGGCGCCAGGTGGTTCCGGATCCCAGGGAACTGGACGCCGCCGACTCCGTGGGGCTTTGGGACCCTCTGGGGGAAGAAAGCCGCTCCCCTGTGCCCAACCTGGTCCACCGCTATCCCGACCGCGTCTTGTGGATCCTCACGGACGCCTGTGCCGTCCATTGCCGCTTCTGCACCCGTAAACGACGCTGGGCCCGCCCGGTGCCCTTGACGGACGACCTCGTTCGGGAAGCTCTGGACTACATCCGCAAGACCCCAGCGGTGCGAGACGTCATCCTGTCCGGGGGTGATCCCCTGATGCTTTCGCCCGACCTTTTGGAAGGCATATGTGCCCAGGTGCGGGATATCCCTCATGTGCGCCTCATCCGCATCGGCACCCGAGTGCCCTTCGCCGATCCGACGCGGGTGACCCGCGATTTGGCACGGCGTCTTGCGGCCTTTCATCCTCTTTACATGAACATCCACGTGAACCATCCCCGCGAAATTTCCCCCGAAAGCCGGGAAGCTGCAAGGATCCTTGCCGACGCCGGCATTCCCCTGGGAAGCCAGACGGTGCTCCTCAAAGGCATCAACGACGACGCGGCAGTGCTCGCCGAACTCTTCACGGAACTCCTCACCCTCCGAATCCGCCCCTATTACCTGCTCCAGATGGACCTCATGCACGGCACCGCCCATTTTCGAACCCCCGTGACGACCGGGCCCGCCCTCATGGCCGCCTTGCGAAACCGCATTTCCGGTCTGGCCATCCCTCAGGTTGTGGTGGATCTTCCCGGCGGCCTGGGCAAGGTCCCGCTTACGGCGTCGGCCGTGGTTCGCCTGGAGCGGGATCGGGTGGTGTTTCGAAACCCGGCCGGCGAAGAAGCCGCCTATCCTCTGGAACCCGGCGAAGAGGAGCGGGTGCGCCGGATGTTGGGCGCCGGCGGCATGTTCGAATCGTCCCCGTGAGGCGAAGCGGCGGCATGGGCATCGATGCGGGAACGCGTCCGTTCGGTGCCTGTCCGAGAGCGAAACCTGTAGGAGCGGCTTTCGCCGCGACCCCGACCAGGCCTTGACTCACTTTCCCTAAATCGCCCCCAAAACCATTCTCGGACAACTTCTGTTATGGGAACGTCGGCCCAGGACCCATGAATCCAGGAGTTTCAGTGATCGATGTCCCGGCGCGGCCTGATGGGCGGCCGCCGCGTGCGTGGTTTGTGTTGGGGTTCTTGAAAGAAAAGGAAGCCGCCGTTGGAACATGCCGTCCGCCCCAAGCGGCCATCACGAAACCCGTTCCCAAAGGGGGCCGTGCGGCGTGTCTCGAACGACGATCCCCAGCCGCCGCAGTTCATCCCGCAAGGCGTCGGCTCGGGCCCAATCCTTGGCGGCCCGGGCCGCTTCCCGCCGGTCGATGAGCGCCTTCTCTTCGGGGGACAGTGCCCGAAGATCCCTGTCGAAAAGCCCCAGAATGCGATCCACGCTCTGCAAAGCTTTGAGCACCGCCTCCTTGGCCCTGGGGGTGAGGGGCCCCCGTTCCATGCGAAGATTCATCTTTCGCACGAAGTCAAAAAGCGCCGCCAGGGCTTTGGGGGTGTTGAGGTCGTCGGCCAAGGCGTCGAAAAAGCCCCGTTCCAGGGAGAACACCTCCTCTTCCACGCCGTCGGGGACATAGTCCTCGGTGGGGGCATGATGCACCCGGTTGATGAACTCTCGGATCCTCTTCAGCCCTTGCGCGGCGCTGTGAAGGCTTTGGGCGGAAACCCGCATGGGTTTGCGGTAGTGCGAGGCGATAAGCCAGAAGCGGATTTCGGCGGGCGTCATGCCTTGGCTGAAGAGATCCTCCAGGGTCAGCCCCTTGGGCGGTTCGACCGGCGGCGTTTCGAGGCTTTGCCCGTCGTCGGCGTGCTGGATCCGTTCGGTGAGAAGCCAGATGTTGGCGTAGGGCTTTCCCGCAAGGGCCCAGGCGATGGTGTGGACGTTTTCCAGATGGGGAAAGAGGAAATCCACGCCGCTGACGCACAAATCCAGCGGGAATCCGAACCGGTCCATGACCATGGCCGCGGCGGCGATATGCCAGGTGGGCACCACGTTGCCCCATTCCGTTTTCACGTAGTCGCCGCGCTTAAGTTCGGCCAGGGTGGCTCGTTTGAGCAGCGCAAAGTCGCGCGGGTTCAATTTTTCATAGGCGCTCAGGTCCACGGAAGAACCGGGCCGAACCTTCTTGGGGTCAATGCGGGAAAGGCGACCGTAATCGTCCGCCTGGGCCACGCTGAAGTACACCGACCTGAGCTTTTCGTAGGCGACACCTTTTTTGAGAAGCGAGCGCACCAGGGTGACGACGGCGTCGAGATGTTCGGACGTCTTGGTCATGACAAGCTGGGCGGCCATGCCGAGTTTTTCCAGGTGCTCGGCGAAGACGGCTGTGCGTTCGTCAACATAGTGTTCCAAGGGGATGCCTTTTTCGGCGGCGCACTGAATGGATCGGCTGTCCAGGTCGGGCAGAAGCACCGCCGTTTCCACGCGGAACCCTTTGGATCGGACGAACCGGGTGAGGATATCGGCGAGCAGAAGGCGCCGGGCGGTTTCCAAAGACAGGCAGGTGTCCAGGGGAGGTCCTGTAACGGCGATGCGGATTTTTCCTTCCATGACGGGTTTGACGTCCGCTTTGTCCCGTCTCAAAAAGTCGAAGAATCGAAAATCCGGCTCCAGCATGGTGGTGAAAAGGTTGGTACTCAGGTATCGGTCCCCGCCGTCGGGAAGGACGGCTACAATCAGGCCGTCTTGGCGTTCCTTGGCGATTTCCACGGCCGCCGCCATGCACGCCCCGGAACTCATGCCCACAAAGAGCCCTTCTTCTCGAGCCAGCCGGCGGGCCATTTCAAAGGCGTCTTCGTCCTTGACGTGGACGATGCGATCCAGTTTGTGCCGGTCGAAAATGCCGGGGACGTACGATTCCTTCATGTTTTTGAGGCCCTGGATCTTATGGCCCGGATAGGGTTCCACGGCCACCACTTCAATGGCGGGGTTGCGTTCCTTCATGGCCTGAAGGATGCCCATGGCCGTGCCGCTGGTGCCCAGGGTGGTGACCACCACGTTGACGCGCCCTTCGGTCTGTTCGTAGATTTCCGGGCCGGTGCCTCGATAATGGGCTTCGGGATTGGCCGGGTTGTTGAACTGATCCGCCAGGAAGTACTTGTCCGGATGTTCCCGCACCATCCGGTAGACTTCCTCGATGGCGCCGTCGGTGCCCAAGGCGCCGGGGGTGAGAAGGAGTTCGGCGCCGAGGGCCTTCAGGATCTTTTGGCGTTCCATGCTGGCGGTTTCGGGCATGGCCAAAATGAGCCGGTACCCTTTGACGGCGGCCACCACGGCGAGACCGATGCCCGTGTTGCCGCTGGTGGCTTCGATGATGGTCTTGTTCGGCGTGAGTTCCCCGCGGCGTTCAGCCGCCTCGATCATAAAGAGAGCGGTGCGGTCCTTGATGGACCCACCGGGGTTTTTGCACTCCAGCTTGGCGTAGATGGTCGTTCGAGGGTTGGGGTTGAGGCGGTTGATGCGCACCAGGGGGGTATTGCCGATGGCTTGCAGGACGTTGTCGAAGACGTTTTTCATCACGCCGCAATCTCCCAAGCGGGTTTTTCGGAAGCCGTGCGGGCGGCTTCGGGTCGTGCGGAAAAGTTTCCCTTAAGAACGCGGCGGGTATAGTGAAGGGTTTCGGCGGGTTTGTCAAAGGCTATGGGGGCGTACGTGTCCACGAGGGGCCCCTAAATCCATGAGACGTCGGGAGCTTTGCCTTGGAACGAGCACGTGACGGCCTCGACGAGAATCGGGGAGGGAGGGCGCAACACGGCGAAACGCAGCGCTCTCTCGGCGCGGTTGTTGGCGGGATCGACCCCTTCTTCGAGCAGGAACACCCAAAGATGGCCCAGCTCGGCATCCAGATGACGGGCAAGCGCGCCCGCCTCATCTTTTCGGTCCCGATGGCCGTCGATCCGATGTCCCATCCGCGCATACCAGGTGGCGGCTTGTCCCCGGGTGGGCGGGGCATCGGCCCACTGGATCAGGCGAGTGAGCTCTGTGGCCACACGGTTCCCGAAATGGGCCAGAGCGGGATCCTTTTCCCGGCATCCACACGAGCAGGCCGTAGGTGGCACGGGCACCGTTTGCGTCGGCTCCAGCAAAGCCTGCTGGTGGCCTTGGTGGCCCTTTTTTGCGCCAGGCTTTTTCTAATCCTTCGATTTCTTTCTTTTGACCCGCTGGTGCGGGGCGTCCGAAGATGGCGGTCGGTTCGAGTTTTGGGAATTCCGGCCGATCCGTGTTTCCAGTTCTTCGATGCGCTTGAGAGGAGATTCCGTAACCTTTGCTCAGCTTAAAGTCGTGCCATTCAATGGCCCCGTGAAAACTTACCATAATGTTATGCCGGATCATTCATAATGAGTCCACATCCTAATAACTTTAACCACTTTTTCTTCATCAATAATTTGATAAACAAGCCGATGTTGTATGTTTATCCGCCGTGAAAAGGCTCCGGATAAATCGCCTAATAACTTTTCAAATGGTGGAGGAGTGTGGTAAGGATTTTTGCGTAGGATTTCAATTAGCTTTTCGGCTTTTGGGCGTAGCCCGGCGGCAGATAACTTTTTGGCGTCTTTTTGCGCCTGTTTTGTGAAAACGACTCGCCACATTACCAGTCAAGTTCTTGGGTGCATTCGTCGATTGGCGTAGCCAACCCTTCCCGAATCGATTCCCGCATACCAGGGATATTCAGTAGATACATGGTTTCCTGAATACTGCGCCAATCGTCCTCGGAAATGAGCACAGCGCTGCCGCGTTTCCCCTTTATAACAATTGGCTCGTGGGAAGACGCTATTTCGTCAATAAGACGATATAATTTTGATCTTGCTTCTGTGGCTGTAAGTGTCGGCATAATTTACCCCCGATTTTAATGGATTTTTGACGTTTAATAGTACGTTATGACGTACGCTTTGTCAAGTTTCTTGACATCCCCCCCGCCCTGAAGGACGGGGATTCCTACGGTAGCTCAGGCGACCGCCTGAATGCCGTCGGTGGGTTCCTGCTTTTGACGGCTCTTGCCGTTCGATCCACAGGCCATCCTGGCTGACACGGGCAGTATGCCTGCCCGCATCCCAACCGAAGCGTCGGTCGTGTCCTGCCCTTTTTCTCGCCACATTTGCGTTGTCGCAGGAGACCTTCGAATGGAGTTAGGGCGATACGTGGTTGTGATAACCCAAAAATTGACCAGGAAAAGAAGTCAATGATAACCGAAAATTGACCATCTTGGGCAGCCACCTCCCAATAAGTTGGCAGGAGTCAGGGTCGACGAGACGGGAGGGCAACATGCGTGTTTTCAAAGGTTTGACGAGGCTTGGGTGAGGCGCTATATATAGGCGGATTTAGCCTGGAAGAACGGCTGCCCGGTGTCCGTGGAGGGACAAAGTTCAGGCGATGTGGGTGACGGCAAGGTCGGGAGCGACAAGGAGCGATCAATGAAGATCGGGGTCATGGGAACGGGAGGAGTCGGCGGATACTTCGGAGGGTTTCTCGCGCGCGCCGGAATGGACATCCATTTTGTGGCTCGAGGAAAGCACCTGGAAGCCTTGCAGGAAGAAGGCCTGGAGGTGGTGACCAACAACGAAAATTTCCGGGTGCGCATCCATGCCACATCCGAGCCCGAAGAGATCGGCCCGGTGGATCTGCTCCTCTTTTGCGTCAAGTCCCACGATACCGAAAAAGCCGCTCGTTTCGCCTTACCCATGGTGGAAGCCGACACGGTGATCCTGACCCTTCAAAACGGGATCGACAACGCCGAAAAACTCGCCCGCCAGTTCGGGGAAGAAAAGATCTTGGCCGGCACCGTCTTTATCGAATCCACCATCGCCTCACCAGGTGTGGTCGCCCATACGGGCAAACCCGGCAAGATCATTTTCGGGGAGCTCAAAGGGGAACGCTCCGAGCGAGTGGAAAAGATTTACCAGATCTTTCGAAACGCCGGCATCGAAGCGGAAGTGTCCGACAATATCCAGCGGGTCTTGTGGGCCAAATTTCTCTTTATCTGCGGCGTCCACGGGGTGAGCACCTTGGGGCGGGCCCCGTTGGGCCTCATTCTGGACTGCCCGGAAACCCGGGAGGTTCTGGAAGGCACCATGAGGGAGGTGCTGGAACTTTCCAAGAAGTGCGGCATCGGGCTTCCCGACAACGCCGTGGAGGAGGCCATGGCTTTGGCCCGGTCTTACAACCGCCGGTTCAAGTGTTCCATGCTGCGCGACCTGGAATGGCACCGCAAGACGGAAATCGAAGCCTTAAACGGCATGGTCGTGCGCCTGGGCAAGGAATGCGGCGTGCCTGTGCCTTATAACAGCATCATCTACGCCGTCATGCACCTGGAAAACAAAAAGATCGAAAACCCCGTCTGGGCCAGCCAACTCCTGGAACGGTAAGTTCCCACTCAGCTTGCCAAATACGCTTCGATGCCGAGCTCTCGGGCTCGGCGCCGAACGCGTGCCGCCACCTCCGGATCCATAACGATGTCGTCGGGCCACGGCCGCAAATGACCGTCTTCCGGCCCTTTCTTGGTGGCGTCCACCACGACCCGCCCGCCCGATCGAACGATATCCCGAAGGGGATCCACGTTGTTGAACAGTTTCCAGAGGACCAACGACCCGTCCTGGAGGGCGATGTCCCGATCGTACAAGGCGAAGACGGCAAAGGGGCGCAGCGCTTCGGCTTCGAACAGCGCCGGGGCCAGGGACCGGGCGGACACCGTGCCGTCCTTGACCACGTTCAGCAGGAGCACGGGGTTGGCCACATCCAGGTCCAGGCGGCGGCATCCGGTGAACCGTTGGCTCACGTTTTGCGCATGGCGCAGAATCGTCGCGTCGTCCGGCCATGACGAGGGGCGGGGCCGCGGCGGCCTTGGGGTTTCCGAAGCGAGCCGTGCCGTGGCGTCCAGCCCCACTTTCCCGCCGAAAAGCGGTTCCGGCGCGCTGTGGTCCAGGACGTCCAAAACCCCTTCGGTGATGTAGAGGTCCCGTTCCAGATCCACGGTGTTCAGCACCGTTTCCAAAACGGTGCGTGGACGGCCAAGATCCACGGCGGCGTCCACCATGACCAGCGCCTTGCAGAAGCTCATTTGCCCTTGCCCCCAAAGGGCGCTCATGACCTTGCGGGCGTGTCCCGGATATTCTTTGTGCACCGCGACCACGGTGATGTTGTGGAACACCCCTTCCCACGGAAGCCAGTAATCCTTGATTTCCGGAAGGACCGCCTGCAGCAGCGGCAGAAAGAGCCGCTCCGTGGCCTTGGCCAAATAACAGTCTTCCATGGGAGGGCGCCCCACGATGGTGGCCGGGTAGATGGGGTTTCGGCGATGGGTGACGGCCGTCAGATGAAAGACGGGGTAGGTATCGGTGAGCGAATAGTAACCCGTGTGATCGCCGAAAGGGCCTTCCACACGCAGTTCCTCGGGGTCCACATAGCCTTCCAGGATGAACTCCCCTTCGGCGGGCACATCCAACGGCACGGTCACGGCGCGGGTGAGGGGCACGGGAGCGCGCCGAATGAATCCGGAAAGGATCATTTCATCGACCCCGCGGGGAAGCGGTGCCGTGGCGGCATAGGTGGTGGCCGGGTCGGTCCCGATGGCCACGGCGACAGGCATGGCTTTCCCGGCGGCTCGATATTCCTGGAAATAGTGGGAGCCGTCCTTATGAATGTGCCAGTGCATGCCGGTGGTTTTGGCGTCATAGACTTGAAGGCGATACATGCCGGCGTTGCGTTTTCCCGTCTTGAGACTTTGGGTGATGACCACGGGCAAGGTCACGAAAGGGCCGCCGTCCTTGGGCCAGCATTTGAGCACGGGAAGGCGGTTGAGATCCACGTCGGCCCCTCGCAGAATCACCTCCTGGCACGGCGCCGTGCGGGTTTTTCGAGGGATGAACCGAAGCAGATCCAGCCCCAGGGGCAGCAGCCGAACGGCTTGAGCCAAGGACTTGGGCGGCTCCACTTCGATGAATCGGCGCACGCGGGCCGCCAGCTCATCCAAATGGCGGACGCCCAGAGCCATGCATACGCGTTTTTCGCTTCCGAAGGCGTTGGTCAGAACGGGAAACGGCGATTCCACCACCTTTTCAAAGAAAAGTGCCTTGCCCCCACCCGGGCTTTTGCACATGATGTCTGTAATCTCGGTGATTTCCAAGTCCCGGGAAACCGGCACCGTGATGCGCAGCAATTCCCCGTGTTGTTCCAGAGTGCGGACGAAATCCCGCAAATTCTTGTAAGCCGTTTTCATGGTCCATCCTTCGTGCAGCGGCCGATCCAATAATAGGTGATGCCTCCGGTGAGAAGCCGAATCCGTTGCGGGTCGAAACCTTCCGCGGCGCCGAAGGCGCTCATGGCTTCCGGACGGATAAAAGCGCCGACGGATGCCGGCAGATACCGGTAGGCTTCCCCGTCTCGAGAGACCCAGCCGCCGAGGCGCGGCAGAATTTTTTCGAAATAAAAGAGATACGGCCTCCTGAAAAGAGGGTGCGAGGGCAGGCTGAATTCCAAGATGAGCACACGACCGCCGGGGCGAAGGACGCGGCGGAATTCCCGAAACGCCTGGGCCGTATCGGGCATGTTTCGAATGCCGTAGGCGATCATCACGGCATCGAAGGTACTGTCCCGAAAGGGCATGCTCAGGGCGTCCCCGGCGATGAGGCCGTAACGGCGCTCCGGAATGGATCGCGCTCGGCGCTTTTGTTCGGCGATGCGGAGCATCTTTCGGGAAAGGTCCAGTCCGACGACGACGGCCTGAGGCTGATGGCGCAGCGCGGCAAAAGCGAGGTCCCCCGTTCCCGTGGCCACGTCTAGAACCGTTCGGGTCTGGGGCGCACACCGCCACAGGGCTTGAACCGCCTGCCGGCGCCACCACAGATCCACCCCCAGGGACAAGAAATGGTTCAGAAAGTCGTAGGTCGCCGCAATTCGATCGAACATGGACCCGATGCGCTGCGGACTCTTTTCCAAGGACACATCGGACACGGGCGGGGCTCCTAGGATAGGGTCACGTCGAGCCAGACGGCGGCGAGCAAAAGGACGGAGACCACACTGTTTACGTGGAAAAAGGCGATGGGGATGCGGTCCAACCGATGCGGTCGAACCAAGCGGTGTTCGAGAACGAGGAGTCCGGCGATGGCCGAAAGAAAGACGTAGAAAATGAGCCCTAGACGGAACGCGATCCCCAAGGCGGCGAGGGCCGCCACGGTGGCCACATGGAGGGCGGCGGAAAAGCGCAAGGCCCGGGGAATGCCCCACCGGGCGGGCAGACTGTAAAGGCCCATGCTGCGGTCGAAATCCACATCCTGGCAGGCGTAAAGGATGTCGAAACCGGCGATGTAGGTCATGAGGGCCGCCGAAAGGAGAAGGATTCGGCTGTCCAGGGAGCCGGTGACGGCGATCCAGGCGCCGATGGGCGCCAGCCCGATGGCGGCCCCCAGATAGAGATGGGAGGCGGCGGTAAAGCGCTTGGTGTAGGAATAGCCGAACAGCACGCCGAGGCAGGGGATGGAAAGATGGAAGCACAGAGGCCCCAGCATGGCGGCGCTGAGCACGAAAAGGGCCGAAGACCCCGCAATGAAGGCGACCATGGCCCTGGTGGAAATTTCTCCCGTGACCGAAGGCCGATCGGCCGTCCTCGGGTTCAGGCGATCGAACCGGGCGTCCACCAGCCGGTTGAATCCCATGGCGGCGGAGCGGGCTCCCACCATGGCCAGCACGATCCAGAAAAAGGACGACACCGTGAGCGGCTTCAGCCGATGAGCCAAAGTGACGGCGGCCAAAGCGAAAGGGAGGGCGAAGACGGTGTGGCTGAATTTGATGAGTTTCCCGTAAGTTTTGATGGATCCCATGGCCACGATCTCCGTATCCCGCATTCCACGCCGTGCGCAGGAAGTCTCTGGCGTTCCGAAAGCGTATCTATTAGCATAGACGCCGTCTTCGGCACCAGACATTTCACGGAAGAAAGGCGTGCACACCCATGGAAGGGCTTCGAAAGGGCAGCGAACTGGAACTCCTCGTGGACAAACTGGTTTTCGGCGGCAGAGCCCTCAGCCGCCTGGACGGGTTCGTGGTCCTCATGGATCGAGCCCTTCCCGGCCAAAAGGTGCACGTGCGCATCGTCAAGAAGAAGGCCAATTACGCGGAAGCGCAGGTAATCCGTGTCCTCGAGCCGTCCCCGCACCAGATTCAGCCCGCCTGTAGCCATTTCGGCGTGTGCGGCGGATGCCTGTGGCAGGACCTGGACTATGCCGAGCAGCTGCTGTGGAAACACCGGCATGTGACGGAATGTTTGGGCGGTGTCCCTGTGGAGCTTGGAAGCCCCATCGAGGACGTGACCCCGTCTCCCGTGCTCTACGAATACCGAAACAAGATGGAATTCACCTTTTCAGCGCATCGCTGGTTGTCTGCCGACGAGGTGGCCTGTACGGAGACGGCCTACGACCGATCCTTTGCCCTGGGGCTTCACGTGCGGGGTCGATTCGACCGGGTCTTCGACGTGCACGACTGCCGGCTGGAATCGGCGGAGGCCATGGCCGTAGTGGATCTGGTGCGCCGAGGCGCGCGCGAAAGCGGCCTTTCTCCTTATCACATCCGCACCCACCAGGGCGTGTGGCGCTTTGTGGTCGTTCGGGAAGCCAAAAAAACAGGCCAGCGCCTGGTGCACCTCATCACCGCCGAGGGGCCCGGAACGGAGCGGGCCGTGGAGCGCATCGGACGCCTGCTGGAATCCCACGGGCCGCCGGTCACCACTTTCGTCCATTCCATCAATCGGACCCGTGCCCACGTGGCGCAGGGCGAAGACGCCCGGGTCCTCTGGGGGGCGGGGGCCATTGAAGAACACGTGGGCACTCTGCGCTTTCGTATTTCGGCGCAGTCTTTTTTTCAGACGAACACTTTGGGAGCGGAACGGCTCTATGAAGCGGTTCGCGAAAGCGCCGGGCTCACCGGCACGGAAACCGTCTGGGACCTTTATTGCGGCACCGGAAGCATCGCCTTGAGCCTGGCTTCACAGGCTCGAAAGGTGACGGGATTTGAACTCATCGAAGACGCCGTGGCCGACGCGTACCGAAACGCCGCCTTGAACGACGTGGAAAACTGCCGTTTTTTTGCCGGCGATCTGAAGGATGTCCTTCGCCACACGCCCCGGGAGGTCCTCGGCGGCGCTCCGGACGTGATCATCACCGACCCTCCTCGGTCGGGCATGCATCCCAAGGTCGTCAAGGCCTTGCTGGAACTGGCGCCCCGGCGCATCGTGGCGGTCTCGTGCAACCCCTCCACGCTGGCACGGGACCTCACCGCTTTGGCCCAGGCCTATACCGTGCATTCCGTTCGCCCCTTTGACCTCTTTCCCCACACGCCGCACATCGAATGCGTCGTCCGGCTGGATCGAAAATGACGAAGATTCAAGGGTTCGGCAAACGACGATCATGGCTGGGGCGCTTCCTGAAGCTGGGGGTGGCCTTCGGCATTGTCCTCACGGTGGCGGGCTTTGCCGGGTACACGTTCTTGGTAAAGGCCATCGAAAAGCGTTTTGCGGGGCGGCTGTGGAGCGTCCCGGCTGTGGTCTTGAGCCATTCCTTGATGATTTATCCCGGCATGCCCCTGGGACCGGCCCAGTTCGAGGAGGTTCTGGCCGCTCGGGGCTATCGGGTGACGACGGGAGCAGGGCCCGGGCCGGGGGAATACATGCGCCGCAAAGACGAGATCCGCGTTTTCTTTCGAGGGTTCTCCTACCCGGGAACGACCCTGAAACCTCGGGAAGTGACCGTTCGGTTCCAAGGGGAGCGCGTGGCGGGAATCGAGGAAGCCGGGGCGGGGGGGCGCCCCTACGTGGAAGTGGAACCGGTGGTCTTGGCCCGGCTCTTCGGGGAAAACCGAGAAACCCGCATCTTGATCAACCTGGAAGACGTTCCGGACCATCTGACCAAGGCCGTGGTCGCCATCGAAGACCGCCGGTTTTTCGAGCACCGAGGCATCGACGGGTGGGGCATCGCCCGGGCTCTGTGGGCCGATCTCATGGCCGGGCGCATCGTTCAAGGCGGATCCACCATCACCCAGCAGCTGGTCAAGAATTATTTCCTGGAACCGGAAAGGACCCTCAAAAGAAAACTGCTGGAAGCCGCCATGGCGGTGGTCTTGGAAGCGCGCTATTCCAAGGAAGACATCCTGGAGATGTACCTCAACGAAATCTACCTGGGGCAGTGGCGCAGCATGGCCATCCACGGGATCGGGGAAGCCGCCCGTTTCTATTTCGGCCGGAACGTGGAAGATCTGAGCCTGGGCGAATCGGCCGTCCTGGCCGGCATGATCCAAGCGCCCAATCGGTATTCGCCCTACAAGAACCCGGATCTGTGCCGTGAAAGGCGCAACGTGGTCCTTCAGCGCATGAGGGATCTGCAGTTCATCACGGCGCAAGCCTACGAAAAAGCCCTTTCGGAACCCATCCGCACGGCGCCGCGGCCCATGCCGGGGACCATGGCGCCCTATTATGTGGACCTGGTCAGGGCGCAGCTGGAGGCACTCTATTCCAAGGAAACGCTGGCTTCGGAAGGGTTGGTGATCTACACGGCCTACCATCCGGAAATCGCCTGGGAAGCGGAAAAGGCGGTGAAAGAAGGGCTGGCCGAATTGGAGGCGCGAAACCCGCGGTTGCGGGCGGAAGAACCCACCGAAGTGCTGCAGGCGGCCCTCGTGGTGGTCCATCCCAAGACGGGGGCGCTCACGGCCCTGGTCGGAGGACGGGATTATGCGCTGAGCACCTTCAATCGAGCGCTTCAGGCCCATCGGCAGCCCGGTTCCGCCTTCAAGCCGTTCGTGTACCTCACCGCCCTGGACCGGCTGACTCCCCTCAGCCGTATCGACGATGTGCCCAAGGTGTACAAAGCGGATGGTTCGGTCTGGACCCCGCGCAACTACGATGGGCACTACCGGGGCACCGTCACCGTGCGGGAAGCCCTCACCTATTCCCTGAATGCGGCCACCGTCAACATGGCCGCCCAGATCGGCTTCGAGAGCGTTGTGGAGACGGCTCGGCGGCTGGGTTTCCGCTCCCGGCTCGACCCTTTTCCTTCTTTGGCCTTGGGAGCCTTTGAAGTGACCCCGTTGGAAATGGCGGGGGCCTACGCCGCTCTGGCCAACGAAGGGCAAAGGCCGGAACTGATGACCATCCGCAAGGTCGTCACCCCTAAGGGAACGGTCTTGGAGCGGCGCCACATGGAAATGACCACGGTTACCACACCGGCCAAGGCGTTTCTCATCACGCACATGCTCCAGAACGTGGTAGAAGAAGGCACGGCCCGGGGGCTTTCGTCCCTGGGCATCACCTTTCCCTGCGCGGGAAAGACGGGCACTACCAGTGATTATCGGGATTCCTGGTTCGTGGGGTACACGAGCGACCTGCTGGCCTTGGTGTGGGTCGGTTTCGACGACAACCGGTCCACGGGGTTGAGCGGGGCGACGGGAGCCCTACGGCTCTGGGCCCGCTTCATGAAAAACATTCGGCCGTGGATCGCCCCGCAACCCTTTGCGGTGCCGCCGGGGGTCGTGGAACGGCGGGTGTGCGCGGAATCGGAGGAACCGGCCACTCCCTGGTGTCCCAGGACGGAGACGGCCTATTTTCTGGAAGACCTGGTGCCGACCACGGTGTGCCCTCTTCACGGCAATTGACGACAAGGGGGCCGTGTCTGTAGGGTAAAAGACGCTTTTTGTGTTAGGCTCGCGTTGAGGTTGTGTTGGGGTTGATTTCGCTGCCCCCAACCGACATTCCTCGGGCGATGGCAATGACTGTAGGTTGGGGTGAGCGCGGCGAACCCCAACACCGGCACATGCGTAGACGGCATAAGGTTGGGGGAAGGGCGGGTATGGTCGTCAGGGGAGCGCACGGAAGCGCCACGGAACGCCGTGCAGCGTTCTGGGACGCGAGCGAGGCGACAGCCCATTCACCGTCGACGAAGGAGCGGCGATGAGGACGTCTCGTCCCAAAAGCCTGGGGGTTTTGTTGATAAGTATGGCGTTGGCCGTGGTGTTCGGCTGCACGCCCAAACGTCCGGTGCTCATGCCTGGATCCTGGACGAGTTCGGCGCCGGCTTCCAAGACCGAACCCGCAAAAGTCCCGGAACAAAAGCCTCAGCCGGCCGCGCCGTCGGCGCCCATCAAGGAAAAGGAGCTGCCCCAAGCCCAGGAACCGCCGGCGTCGGTGCCGAAAACGGCGGCGCCCAAGGAGCCGTCTCCTCAGTATCTCGCCTCCGTCCAACTCGTCCAGGAAGGGGATCGGGCCCTGGCCAAAGGGGATCCCGACAGCGCTCTGGGATTTTACGAGCAGGCCGTTCAGGTGGACGGCTACAATGGGCTGGCGTTCCTGGGGTTGGCCAAGGTGTGGCTCCAGAAAAACGTTCCCAAGCGATCCTTGGAATTCGCCAAGAAAGCGGAAATCCTGCTCACGGATAACCCCAAGGGGCTCAAAGAGACCTATCTTCTGCAATCGTTCCTTTACGAGATGCTCAACCAGCCGGAAACGGCCAGAACTTACAAAAACAAGGCCCAGCGGTTGCCGTGATCCCGGCGGGCCGGAACAGACCAGGCCCGCTTCAAGCGGCCGCGGGTTGTGACGAAAGGCTTCAGGGATGCACGCAGAGGATGCCGCTCGCCTCCGGGCCCCGGTGAAAACCGGCTACCGGTTTTTTCTTTTGGTCCTCCTCTTTTTTTCCCTTTACCTGGTTTTCGGTGTCATCAAGCCGTTTCTGCACACCCTGGTCTTCGCCGTCCTTCTGGCCAGCCTGTTCGGCCCTGTGCACGCCTGGATTCTCAAGAGAGTTCGCGGCCGAAAGAACGCGGCCGCCGTGCTCACGGTGGTCTTGGTCACCTTCCTCATCGCCCTTCCGTCGGTCTTTTTCGCCACCAGTCTCGTCGCCCAAGGAATCGATTCCATCAGCCGGGTCACGGAATGGATTCGCCAGGGAAATCTTCAGAAGGTCGCCGCCCATCCCAAAGTCGTCCAAGGCCTCGGCTGGCTCCAGACCCACCTGACCTTTGTGGATTTTTCCAAGCTGCAACTGGAAAGTCATCTTTTGGCGCTGAGCAAGAACGTGGGGCAGTTTTTGATCAACCGCGGCGCGGGGCTCCTGGGCGATGCGGCAACGGTGGTCACGCGGTTTTTCCTCCTGATCTTTTTCCTCTTTTACCTGCTTCGCGACGGAACGTCCATGATTGCCGCCGTGAAGGCCCTTTCTCCCCTTCGCGAAGATCAGGAAGACCGCATCCTGCAGAAAATGCAGGCGGTGGCGCGATCGGCTCTTTTGGGGAGCTTTCTGACGGCCGTGGCCCAAGGGGTGGCCGGCGGCGTCGGGCTTGTGCTCGTGGGCATCCCCGGCCTTTTTTGGGGAACGCTCATGGGCTTTACGTCCTTCATTCCCGTGGTGGGCACGGCGCTCGTCTGGGTGCCCGCCGCGCTGTACCTCGTCCTTTTAGGCAGGACCGGCGCTGCGCTGTTTCTTACCCTATGGTCCGTCATTCTGGTGGGATCCATCGACAATTTTCTCAGGCCCTTTTTCATGAAGGGCCAGGCGGGCATGTCCACGTTTTACATTTTCCTGGCCATCTTGGGGGGTATGCAATGGTTCGGCCTGGCGGGGATCGTCTACGGACCGCTCATCCTCGCCTTCGCCATGGTCATGCTCTACATCTACCAGGTGGAATACCGCGATATGCTGGAAGAGCCCTTGCCGCCGACCGCCGAGCCGTCCCGGACTGCGGAAAGCCCGCCGACGGGGGATGCCCGTCCCGCGAAAGAAAGCACGGGGTAACGTGTCTTCCCCCTTCGGAAGCTGTCCGAAACCGGACTATGTATCCTTTCGCCAAAGGTTTCCATCCCAGGGCATAGCCCTGGGAGGCAAACCCCTACGCCCCGAAGGGGCAAAGAATGTCAGCCCAGGCCGTAGCCCTGGGATCGGCAGATCGGTCCCATTCTTGCCAATTCTTAAGCCTGAAGGGGCGTAACTCAACCCCCGATGAGCCATCCCCACGCGATGGGGGACCTCCATAAACCATGTGTTTCGCCCCTTCGGGGCTTATATTTTCATTTCAATGGGCGCCCCGACCCGGGGCTTCGCCCCGGGCTATGATGTTTCGCCCCTTCGGGGCGACCGCCCCACACGCAAGCCGTCACACACGGCCGCCGAAAGGACACCGCATTGTGTGCACGCGGCTTGAGCCGCGACCGCACACCACGCCTTCACCCATTTCTTGCGGAGGATATCCCACAGGCCTTGTTAGACAGGCTCCGAGGGACGTTTTGTTCCTGGGTTCCCCTTCCCCCCTGAAAGGGGGGAAGGGGCGGGGACGGAGGGGGCGTTTCCTTACGCCGTGCCGTTGGCGAAAAACCGGTTGAAGGCGTTGACGTACGCGCGGGCACTGGCCTCGATGACGTCCGGGCTGGTGCCGATTCCCGAATACACACTGCCGTTGATTTCCACGCGCACCATGGCTTCGCCTAAGGCGTCCTTGCCCATGGTGACGGCCTTGAGATCGTAGTCCCGCAGGGTCCCTTCCACCCCTGTGATGCGTTCAATGCAGTTAAAGACGGCGTTGACGGGCCCGTTGCCGGTGGCGGCGTCGGTGAGCGGTTGCCCTTCCTTGAGCAGGGTGACGGAGGCCAGGGGCTGCATGGTGTTGCCGCTCATGATCTGCAGGCTGTGGAACGTGTACGTTTCGGGCACCTTGGTGAGTTCGATTTCCACGATGCTGGTGAGATCTTGGCCGGAAATTTCCTTCTTGCGGTCGGCCACGTTGAGAAACCGCTTGTGAACGCGTTCGAACTGTTCGTCCGTCAGGTTGTAGCCCAGTTCCTTCAGACGATGGCGCAGGGCGGCCCGGCCGGATCGTGCGGTGAGCACCAGGCTGTGGGCTTTGACGCCCACGTCCTCGGGGCGGATGATTTCGTAGGTGGATCGATCCTTGAGGATCCCGTCTTGGTGAATGCCCGAAGAATGGGCGAAAGCGTTGGCCCCCACGATGGCCTTGTTGGGCTGCACGGGAATGTTCATGAGGCGGCTCACCATACGGCTTGTGCGGTAGATTTCCGTTGTCACGATGTCCGTATGGGCATCGTAGAAGGATTCCCGGGTTCGAAGGGCCATGACGATTTCTTCCAATGAAGCGTTGCCGGCCCTTTCCCCGACGCCGTTGATGGTGCATTCCACCTGCTGGGCGCCGTTTCGAATCGCCGCCAAGCTGTTGGCCACGGCCAACCCCAGGTCGTTATGGCAGTGCACGCTCAAGATGACCTTGTCCAGGGCCGGGACCCGTTCCCTTAGATTGCGGATGAGTTCCCCGTATTGTTCCGGAATGGCGTAGCCGACCGTATCCGGAACGTTGATCACCGTAGCCCCGGCCTTGATGCAGGCCTCAATGACGCGGCACAGGTAGTCGAAATCGCTTCGGGACGCATCTTCCGTGGAATATTCCACGTCCTCGCAGTATTTCTTGGCGTACTTGACGGCATCGACGGCCTGCTGCAGAGCGCTTTCCCGGTCGCGGCGCAGCTTCTTTTGCAGGTGGATGTCGGACGAGCCGAGAAAGACATGGATGCGGGGTCGTTCCGCCTTCTTGACGGCTTCCCAGGCGATGTCGATGTCCGCGGGGACGGCCCGGGCCAGGCCCGCAATGACGGGCCCCTTGACCTGTTCGGCCACGGTCTGGACCGCCTTGAGGTCCTCTGGGGACGAACAGGGAAAGCCGGCTTCGATGACGTCCACGCCGAGCCTGGCCAGTTGCTCGGCGATTTCCAGCTTTTGGCGTCGGTTGAGTTTGGCTCCGGGGACCTGTTCGCCGTCCCGCAGGGTAGTGTCGAAAACGTAGATTTTACGGCTCATGCTCTCGTCCTTTCTCTTTCGAGGGGTCTTTTCAGGGTTTTTTCTCGATTGGCCGTGCCATAGCGGGCCGACGTCGTCACCCAAATCCACTGGACCGCCAAGTCCCATGTCCATCACCTCCTTTCACGGCAAATAAAAAAGGCCATGGGGTGGAACCCATGGCCTTCACGTCCTGTCCTTGCGGCTTGCCTCACCTTCTGCGCACACGGAAGACGAAGGGTTCCCCCACCTGGGTCCCGTTGCTAAGCAACAAAAGAAGGCTTAGCCCGCGCAGAAGGTTTTGATGCATGACCATCTTCCTGATCTTCGATGCCGTGCGGCCCATAGCCCGCCGGGGCCGCGTTCCGGCGCCTACAAACTCAGAGCGATCCAAAAAGCGATGGCGACTTCCAAAAGAAAAAGCATGGCGTAGAGCACGTACTGATGCAGAGGAAAATCTTCGATGATCCGATTGGCTTCTTCCATCACACGAACGGCGTCCACAGCTGCCTCCTCCGTGATGACCGCATCCTTGTGCATCGCCTACGAGCCTTCTAATATAGGCAAAAAAAGCGGAGATCAAGAAAAATTGTGGAAAGGCTGCAGGACCCGATGGATCCCACGAATGTCTTCGCCCGCATGCCCGAATCGGTCAAGGACGTGGCCCGGCGAATCACCCAGACGGGCTACGGGCTGTGGCTTGTGGGCGGGGCGGTGCGCGATCACCTGTTGGGGAAAACGCCCGCCGACTGGGATTTTTCCACCAACGCCCCGCCCGAATCCGTCCATGGACTGCTCAGCCCCCCGTACCGCGTGGTGACGTTCGGCCTTCGGCATGGGACCCTCCATGCGGTCACACCCGATGGGGCGGTGGAAATCACCTCATGGGCCGCCAACGGTGAGGGCGGGATTGTGAAAGACCTGGAACGACGGGACTTCACCATCAACGCCATGGCGCTCTCATATCCCGACGGCATTTTCCTGGACCCTTTTGAAGGCCGAAAAGACCTGGCCGCAGGAAGGCTTCGAGGGGTTGTGGACCCCGCGGCACGATTTCGTGAAGACCCCTTACGACCCCTTCGAGCCGCTCGCCTGGTCGCCTGTTTGGGTTTCCGAGTGAGCCGCGCAACCCGGAAGGCGATGCGTGAGGCGGCGCCGGGGTTGGCCCGGACGGCGACGGAAAGGATTCGAGACGAGTTCTTTAAGCTGATCCAGGGACCTCACGTGGTGGAGGCCCTGGAACTGTGCCGCCGCACCGGGCTGACGGCCGTTTTCTTTCCGGAACTTCTCGAAGGATGGCGTAAGCAGCAGAACCACTACCATCGCCACGACATTTACCGGCACACATTGCTGAGCGTCGCCTTCAGCCCTCCGAAGCTTCGAGTGCGGCTGGCGGCCCTTCTCCATGATATCGGCAAACCCCGAGTGCGGCAAAAGATTCGGGGCATTTATCGCTTCTACGGGCACGAAAAGCTCAGCGCCCGAATGGCCTCGGAGATTTTGGCCCGGTGGCTCACGCCGAAAAAACTCGCGGAAGAGGTGGTCACGCTGGTGGAAAACCACATGGTCCATGCCACCGATTTGTGGAAGGACGGGGCCGTGCGGCGGCTGATCCAAAGGGTCGGCGAACCCCTTTTGGAAGATTTTCTGGACCTTGTGCGGGCGGATCGGTTGGCTCACGGCACGGAAGACGATCCCCTGGGGGCGGTGGAACGCCTTGCCGTGAGAATCCGTCGGATTCTGGAGGAAAAACCCGCTTTGACGGAAAAGGCTCTGGCCATCACCGGCCGGGACGTCATGGCCGTAACGGGCGTGCCCCAGGGCCCCGAGGTGGGCCGGATCCTGAAGCAGGCGCTGACCGTGGTGGTGAAGGATCCGTCCAAGAACACACGCCCCTTTCTGGTGCAGTGGCTGCGGGAAAAAGCGGCACAAGGGGCGGAAAAGGGCGATCCCTAGAGCCCGTAGGGGTGGCTTTGAGAGGGTGGTTTGAAAGGCATTCCACGTGGGCTTGTTCGAGAAGGGAACCCCAACACGATTTGCACCCACGGCGGCATTGCCCCAGAGTCAAGGAGGCTGAAAGGTGGATGCATTTCCCGTCTTGGATTCCGCTCGGGCGGTGACGGCCCGAGCGCGTTTCGTGGCGCTGGATGAGACCGCGGTGGATCCCGCCGTCAGGGCCTGGGGCCATCTCCTGCAGGACCGGCCGTCTTGGCGCGAACCGTTCCACTACTGGGATGGAACGGAAGAGACGGTGCGCTGGATCTTTGTGCTCGATGTGCTGAACCATTGCTTTTGGCCCGATCCCGGAGAACCCGTGTGGGAAACGGTTTTGGATGGAACACGTTATTCAGGCTATTGCGGGTTGGCCGCCGCCCTCAAGAAAGCCTACCTGGACGGCGTGCCGATCACGGACGCCCGATTCCTTCAGACGATGACCCCTGAGGCCCTTGCCCGGATTCTCGAAGGGACAGGGCGGATGCCTCTGTTTGAGGCCCGTTTGGAAAACCTGCGCGAAGCCGGCCGGGTCCTTGTGGCCAAATGGGGCGAAGATGTAATGCATCTTGTGGCCTGGGCCAATGGGTCCGCCTCCCGCCTTGCGGCGCAGCTGGCCGAAGATTTCATGAGCTTTCGCGATCAGTTCGTGCTGGACGGCCAACCGGTCTATTTCTGGAAACGGGCCCAAATCTTTGCGGCGGATGTGCACGCGGCGTTTGAAGGCCGGGGGCCGGGTCGGTTTACGGACATCGCGCGCCTGACGGCCTTCGCCGACTACAAACTGCCCCAAGTGCTACGAGAACTGGGCATTCTGCGGTATCGGCGGGATTTGGCGGACCGCGTCGACGCCGGCCGATACCTGCCGTCTGGGTCCCGCGAAGAAATCGAAATCCGGGCGGCGACCATCGTGGCGGTGGAAAAACTCAAAGAGGCTTTCCAGCAGCAGGGCGCGGGACACATCACCAGCGTTCATGTGGATCATTGGCTGTGGTCTTTGGGCCAGCGTGAGCCCTTTCGGCGCCGTTCATACCATCGGTGCCGCACGATTTTTTACTGATCAAACGGCCTTCGACGGCCTCCCCTTTTCGGGCGGAGCTTGACAGAAAGGAAGACCGCGGATAGATTCGACCGTGGCGAACCGGCACGAAATCCCGCCTCGAGCCGCTCGACCGCCGCCATGGACGCCGCCGGTTTCCACGTAATCGCATGAGTCGCTCCCTTGGGGGGCTTTCACGATCCGAACATACCTTCGAAAATGCCTTGGCTCCACCGTTTTGAAAAAGACCCGCAGTTTCGGCAGAAGCAAGGACGGGGTTTCGAGCAATCATTCTTAAACGGGAGGACGCACGATGAAAAAGCTACTGTGTGTTGCACTGTGCCTCGGTCTTCTGGGAGCCTTTGGGGGCGCATCGGCATGGGCCGCGGACACGCTGCGGGTCGGCATCATCTTGCCGATTACGGGGGCCAAGGCGAATTTCGGGGAAATCGAAAAACTGTCCTTTGAAATGGCCCTTCAGGAAATCAACGCGGCGGGCGGCATCAACGGCAAGAAGTTGGAATTCCTCTTTGAAGACGATACGGGCCGTCCCGAAGTGGCGCGGTCGGCGGCCGAAAAACTCATCACCAAGGACAAAGTCCTTATGCTGGGCGGCGGCTACGGCAGTTCGGAGACCTTTGCCATTGCCGGCGTGGCCCAGCAAAACCGCATCCCGTTTCTCGTCAATACCGGCTCCGACGACAAGATCACGGAACAGGGCTGGGAATATATTTTCCGGTTGAACCCGCCCGTGAGTGAATACCCGAAGGCCTTGGAATCCTTTCTGACCGAAGTGGTCAAACCCAAGACGGCCGCGATCCTTTACGAAAACACCAACTTCGGCACTTCGGGATCGCAGGAATTCAAGGCCATTTGCCAACGGCTCGGTATCCAGGTCGTGGTGGAGGAAGGCTACGAGCACGGCGGTGTGGATTTCAAGCCCATCCTCGTCAAGGTCAAAGACAAGAACCCGGACCTCGTGTACATGATTTCTTACGTCATGGACGCCTCGCTGCTCATGCGCCAGGCCATGGAACTTCGCATCAAACCCAAGCTGTTCGTCGGCGGCGCCGCCGGATTCACCTTGCCGGAATTCCCCAAGAACGCGGGCAAGGCGGCGGAAAAAGTTTTTTCGGCCACTCTGTGGTACCAGACGCTCAAGTATCCGGGGGCGATGGATTATTACAACAAGTTCGTGGCCACCTATAAGAAGGACACCGAATATCACGGCGCCGAAGCCTACGCCGCCGCGTACGTCATCGCCGACACTTTGAAGCGGGCCAAGTCCACGAGCCCCGACGATATTCGAAAGGCCCTGTCGGAAACCGATATGATGACGGTCTTCGGCCCGGTCAAATTCATTTCTTACGACAAGAAGATCAACCAAAACCGCCTGCCCACCTATCTGGTCCAATGGATCGACGGCCGCCTGGAACTGGTGTGGCCGAAAGAACTCGCCACCAAGCCTTACGTCTATCCCATTGATTGGGACGCCGTGTGGAAGTAGTTCGCAACCGGCGGAGCGCCTTCGGGCGCTCCGCTTCCCCGTGCCCCGCACCGTCGGCTCAGCCTTTGAAGGATGAGACCCTATGGCCGTGTTCATCCAAACCGTCGTCGCCGGGATCCTCATGGGCGGCATCTACGCCCTGATCGGCATCGGCATGACCCTCATCATGGGCGTGATGAAAATCATCAATCTGGCCCACGGCCAGCTCATGATGGTCGCCATGTACATCACCTATGTGCTCTATGAGTACGTGCATCTGGATCCCTACGCGGCGCTGCTCATCACCATGCCCTGCCTGTTCATCCTCGGGGCGGTGCTGCAGCGCTCCCTTTTAAATCCGCTCATCAAGGTGGAAAGCATCCTGCCCGAAAACCAGGTGCTCATGACGGTCGGCATCGGCATGGTCCTGACGGAACTGGCCCGCATGATTTTCCACTCGGACTATAAGTCGGTTCGGCCGCCCTACACCTCCATGTCCCTTTACGCCGGATCCATCGCCTTCAACCTTCCCATGGTCATTGCTTTCGGGATTGCCGTCCTGCTCACCATCGGGTTGTTTCTTTTCCTTTTAAAAACGGATGTGGGCAAGTCGGTGCGGGCGACGGCCCAAAACAAGGAAGCCGCTCTGCTCCTGGGGGTCAACGCCGAACGGATCACGATTTTCACGTACGGGCTGGGAGCGGCCTTGGTGGCGGCGGCGGGGACGCTTCTTTTGCCCATCTACTATCTCTTTCCCGATTTGGGCGGCGCTTTCACCCTCAAGGCTTTCGTCATCACCATCCTCGGGGGGTTGGGAAGCACCGTGGGGGCCATTGTGGGCGGGGTCGTGTTGGGGGTTTCGGAATCCCTGGGAGCGACCTATATCTCCATGGCCCTGAAAGACGCCGTGGGCATGGTCATCTTTTTGCTCGTCCTGATCTTTCTCCCCGGCGGGCTCAAACGCCTGACCAAGATCTAGAACGCACGGAGGGGGCATGAAGGCACTGCGGTGGCAGGTCGCCGTGATCGTGGCGGCGTCTCTCGTTTTTCCCTTGGTCATTCGTTCGGACTATTACCAGCATGTGCTCATCCTGGCCTTGATGTGGGTGGTCATCGGTTCGTCGTGGAACCTGCTGGCCGGCTACACGGGGCAGGTGTCCTTCGGCCATGCCATCTTTTTCGGCATCGGGGCCTATACGGCCGGGATCTGTGCGACCAAGGCGGGGATGTCCGCCTGGTGGGGCATGATCCTGGGAGGGCCCATGGCCGCGCTCATCGGCTTTGTCATCGGCTGGGTGTGTTTCCGGCTGCGAGGGCCGTACTTTGCCCTGGCCACCATCGCCGTCGGCGAGATCTTTCGGCTGGTGGCCGTGGTGTGGCGCAGCTTCACGGGAGGCATGCAGGGCATTCTGCTCATGCAAAGCTTCCGAAGCAAACTGCCCTACTACTATCTGGCTCTTTTTCTGGCCCTGGCGTGCATCTACGTGATCCACGTCCTGATGCGGTCCAAGTGGGGCTATTACTTCATCGCCATCCGTGAGGATCAGGACGCGGCGGAATCCATGGGGGTCAACGCCTTTCGGTACAAGAGCCTGTCGCTCATCGTCAGCGCCTTTTTTACCGGCACAACGGGAGCCTTCTACATGAACTACATGGCTTTCATCGACCCGGAAGTGGTCTTTTCGCTCCACCACATCTCCATTATGGCCATTCTGGTGGGGATTATCGGAGGTGTTGGCACGTTGTGGGGACCGCCGCTGGGGGCTTTCATCATGGTGCTCCTTCAGGAGATGTTTCGCAGTTCCTTTTTCGGGCTGGCGCCCCGCTGGGTGAGCGAACTGCATGTGCTGGTTTTCGGATTGCTGGTCATTTTCGTCATCCTGTACATGGCCAACGGCATTGTCGGGGACTGGGGCAAAATCCAGAGACTGTGGTCTTCGAAAGCCGGGGGCGGAGCCTCCGCGGCAGGGAAGGGCTCATGAGCACGCCATTTTTCGAATCCCACCAACTGACGAAGGATTTCGGCGGACTTCGGGCCGTCAACGAACTGAGCTTTCACGTGAACGAAGGGGAAATCTTCGGCCTCATCGGTCCCAACGGGTCGGGAAAGACGACGGTTTTCAACCTGATCAACGGCTATTATCCCATCACGTCGGGACACATTCGCTTTCAAGGGCACACGCTGAACGGGCTTCCCACCTGGAAGATCTGCAAATTGGGCATCGGCCGCACGTTTCAGATCGTCAAGCCCTTGCGCCGCATGACGGTTTTGGAAAACGTCATGACGGCCGCTTTCAACCATACGGAATCCGTGGCCCGCAGCCGTGAAAAAGCCATGGAGGTTTTGGATTTCTGCGGCCTTGCGGACAGAAAAGACGAGTCCGCCAGGGGCCTTCCCTTGGGCCATCGCAAGCGCCTGGAAATCGCTCGAGCCCTGGCCACCGGGCCCAAACTGCTCCTTCTGGACGAAACCATGGCGGGCCTCACGCCTCAGGAACAGGCCGACGGCGTCGCCCTGATCCGCAGGATTCGGGACTCCGGCATCACCGTGATCATTGTGGAACATATCATGCGCGTGATCATGAGCCTGTGCGACAGGCTTCTGTGCATCAACTACGGGCAGCGCATTGCCGAAGGCAGCCCGGAAGAGGTGGCCAACCACCCCGCCGTCATCGAAGCGTATCTGGGAAAGGATTAGCGGGCATGCTGCAGGTGGAGCGGTTAGACGTCGCCTACGGCGACGTGCAGGTGCTGTGGGATGTCTCGTTTCATGTGGACGCCAACGAATTCGTCGTGCTGGTGGGCGCCAACGGGGCGGGAAAATCCACGCTCATGAAAACCATCTCGGGCCTCATCCGCCCGAAGGGCGGCGCCATCCGTTTTGAGAACGTGCGCTTGGACCAGCTGCAGCCCTACGAAATCATCAACTACGGTCTCTCGCACATCCCGGAAGGGCGCCAGCTTTTTCCGGAAATGTCGGTTCTGGAAAATCTGGAAATGGGCGCTCTGAAAGCACAGGCCAAAGCGAAACGCAAGGAAACCCTGGAATGGGTCTTTGAACTGTTTCCCCGTTTGAAAGAACGCCGCCATCAGATGGCGGGGACCCTCTCGGGCGGCGAACAACAGATGTGCGCCATCGCCCGAGGTCTCATGTCCCTGCCGCGCATGGTTCTCTTCGACGAGCCCTCCTTGGGTCTTTCACCGCGACTGACCCAGGAAATCTTCCGACTCGTCCAGGAAATCCATCACAAGGGCATGACGATTCTCATGGTGGAGCAAAACGTCAAGCAGACCCTCGCCATTTGCGACCGGGCCTATGTGCTGGAAAACGGTCGCATCGTCATGGAAGGCACCGGCCGGGCCCTTTTGGAAGACGAAAGGGTCAAGGAAGCCTATCTCGGGATTTAGCGGGAAAGAGCCGTTCTTTCGGAACGCTGCAGGAGCGGCCCCGGCCGTCGCCGACGCCGCCTCCCGCAAAAGGCCATGCGGCGGTTCTAAATATAAATTTCCCGCCGGTTTTCCCGATGGTCCACGAGATAGAGCATTTTGGCTTTTTTCTTCAGGGCCTCCGTGAGTTCCCCCAGCGTGGACCGGTCCAGATCATAGGCTCGAAGGTAGACATGGCGGTATCCGGCGGGAGCCCGATCGTAAGAGCCCAGGATGCTGGCGATGCGGCCTCCGGCATTTCGAATGAGGTCTGTGAGCTCTTTGATGGATCCCGGCCGGTCTTCGATTTCAAAGGCGAACTGCACTCCCCGATGCCGCAACCCGCTTAGGGAAATGAGCACCTTGAACATGTCCGCTCGCGTGATGACGCCTCGAACCGTGCCCGAGGCGTCCACGACGGGAGCGCCTGAAATCCCGTGCTCCAGAAGCCTCTCCGCGGCCTCCTCCACCGTGAAATCCATGGGGATCGTCACGGGCTTCTTGTTCATGATCTCTTTGACCTTGATGCGGGAAAGCAGGTAGAGCAGCTCGTGAATCTCCAACAGGGTCGCATCGGACGGGGAGGCCCGTTTGATGTCGGTGTCGGTCAGGACCCCCACAAGGGCGCCGTTTTTGAGCACGGGCAGCATGCGAATGCCCTTTTCCTTCATGAGGTTGACGGCTTTCGGCATGGGGTCGTCCGGATCGATGGTGATGGCGGGGGTGGACATCCATTCTTTGATCAACATGGTCGTGCCTCCGTGCGTGCAGGTTAAGAGCGGCGTTTTCAAGGCGCCATGAAAAAGGACCAAAGGACGCCGGCGGCCACGGCGGATCCGATCACGCCGGCGATGTTCGGGCCCATAGCGTGCATGAGCAGGTAATTGGACGGGTCTTCGCGGTTGCCGATCATTTGGACGACGCGGGCCGAATCGGGCACGGCCGAAACCCCCGCCGCCCCGATGAGCGGGTTGATCTTGTCCTGACTGAAGACGTTCATGAGCTTGGCGAAGAGAATGCCGCCGGCCGTGGCGGCCATGAAGGAGGCGGCGCCGAGGAAGAAGATCCCGATGGACTTGGCCGTAAGAAAGACGTCCGCTTGGGTGGAGGCGCCCACCGTGATGCCCAAGATGATGGTGACGATGTCGATGAGGGCCGTTCGAGCCGTTTGGGCGAGTCGGTCGGCGACGAGGCATTCTTTGAGAAGATTGCCGAAAAAGAGCATGCCCAGAAGAGGCAGGGCCGCGGGCGCAAGAAAACAACACAGCAAAAAGCCCGCAATGGGGAAGATGATCTTTTCCCGCTTGCCCACCGGCCGAGGGTCGCTCATGCGAATGAGGCGTTCCTGCTTCGTGGTCAGCAGAAACATGATGGGCGGTTGGATGACGGGCACCAAGGCCATGTAGGAATAGGCCGCAATGGCGATGGGGCCGACCAGTTCGGGGGCCAACTTGGATGTGAGGAAAATGGCCGTCGGACCGTCGGCGCCGCCGATGATCCCGATGGAGGCCGCTTCGTTTGAAGGAAAACCCAAGGCCAAGGCGGCCAGATAGGTGACGAAGATGCCCACCTGGGCCGCGGCACCCAAAAGCATCAGTTTGGGCCGGCCCAGCATGGTGGAAAAATCCGTCATAGCCCCGATTCCCAGAAAGATGAGCGGCGGGTAGATTCCCTGACGGACGCCGAAGTAGAGGTAGTTCAAGACACTGCCCGACTCATAAATGCCGAGCCCCAGCCCCTTGAAGATGGGGACATTGCCCATGAGAATGCCGAAGCCGATGGGGACCAGAAGCAGGGGTTCGTAGTGCTTGGCAATCCCGAGGTAAATAAAGCCGATCCCCACCGCCATCATGATGAAATGGCGGTAGTCCACCAAGCCGAAACCCGTGTTCTTGAAAAACGCGACGACCATGTCCATGGGCGGCTCCCTTTCGTGAACGGATCGCACGCCGCGGCCCGGTTTTTCCGGGTGGTTGCGGTTCCCTGGAAAAGAACGGGGCCTTCACTCTTCGGGCTGTACGCTGATTCCGGGCGTCCAGCGGTAAAAACCGCACTCCTCTCCAGGAAGTTCTTCGATCAAGCCGAGAACCAGCAGCTCGTCCAGGTGGAAATGAGGGCGGGGGATGCCTCTCTTTTCCGCCTGTTCCAGCAGCCGGGAAAGGCTGAAAACGTCCCCTTGCCGGCGTGTCAGCCACTGAAAGTATTGATAGACCTCCAAAGTCTCCCCGCCGAGGAACACTGTTCGGGCTGAAGCGTCCGCCCGAGGCAAGGGCGCCGGGCCTTGGTGAGCCAGGGCGCCGGGAGCCGGACCGGAAGAGCCCCGTCTTCTGGGGCGCTGCAGCCACGCCACCCCCCGGTCCCAAAAGGCCAAGAGCTTGTCGAGGCTTGCAATGAAGGCGGCGAGGAGCGCAAGGCCCGTAAAGACGATGACCAAACCGGTGACGGTAATGAACCAGCCGTTGGCTGCGGCGATGGCGGAAAGTCCCGTCATGATCGGCTCTCCCCTTCCCCGTGGGCGGTTCGTGGCATCCGGTAAGGTTTTCGTTCCTGAATGACGGATTCGATCTTGGCCGTGATGCGCGTGGCCAAGCCCGCGTCCATGCGAAAGAGGCTGAAAAGTTCCGCATTGCTGAATTGATACAGGACCGAATCCGTCAGGCACACGGCCGTCGCCGTATGATGAAAAGGGCTGACCAAACTGGACCAGCCCAAGGCTTGGCCGGGTTGGCGGATGACGAGCGCACGGCCGTTGGGAAAGCTCAAGAGGACGGATCCCGATTTGAGCAGGTAAAGGTTCTTTGCCGGCGTGCCGACCTGAAAGATCACTTCGCTTTCGCTGAAATGGACCAAGACGGCCACCTCGGCCAGCCGCTGCACGTCTGCGTCCGGAATATCCGCAAGAAACGGGCTTTGCCGCAGTTCCGACGCTTCCACCATGATGGCTCGGGCTCCCTGTTCCTAGGGCGAAGAGCCGTTCCCCGAAATGGGGCCTTCGGGTCCTCCGCGCGATTTTAGCCGAGGATGATGCGGCAGTCCACGGCGCAACAGCCTTCGGCGAAGGCGAACACGGGATTGATGTCCAGTTCGGCCACTTCCGGATGGTCCCAGGCGAGCTTCGAAAGGCCCACAAGGGCGGCCGCGAGGGATTCCAGATGGGCCGGCGGCTGTCCCCGCGCGCCCCGAAGGAGCGGATAGAGGCGAAGGGACGTGATCAGGTCCATGGCTTCCTCGAAAGACACAGGGGCCAAGGCCCGGCGCACGTCTTGGAACACCTCGGCGTAGATGCCGCCCATTCCCGCCACCACCACGGGCCCGAACTGTGGCTCCCGCTTGATGCCGAAAAGCATTTCCCAGCCGCTCATCTGTTTTTGGACCTGAATGCCCGTGAGTTCCCCGTTGGGGCAGGCGGCGCGGAAGCGCTGCATCAGATCGTTGAACGCCCCACGCACGGCGTCGGGATCGTCAAGGCCCGTCACGACGCCGCCCGCATCGGATTTATGAACCCACTGCGGGGAAACCACTTTGAGCACCACAGGGAAGCCTGTTTGGTGCGCCCACCCAACGGCGGCTTCCGGTTCGTCGGTGACCATGGACGGGGCCGTTGGGATGCCGTAACGGCGAAGCCATTCCATGGCCGCCTCTCCCAGGAGCACGCCCTCCTGGGCCTGAATCTTCTCTCCAACCTGGGCGGGGACCGCCAAAGTCTTGGAAACCGCACGTTGACGCAGCCGATGGAACCGATAGGTGGCGGCCAGGCCCATCACGGCTTCATCGATTCCGGCAAAGCAGGCGACGCCGGGGACCCGGTCCAGCCGTTCGGCCTCTTCTCGGGCGCCGTCCCCGTACACCCAACAGGCGATGGGCTTTCGCGAACCGTTCTTTTCCTGCACCCGGCGAAGGAGCGCTTCATAGCGCAGGTTGTCGTGAAGCGGCGAGGCCATGCGCGGGAAAATGGCCAACACGGCGTGTGTGTCCTCGCTGGCGAGGAGCGCTTCGGCCGCCTTTTCCAGCACCTCGGGAAAGGAGCCGCCCACCATGCCCAAAGGCCACAAATCCACGGGATTTCCGAGGTGGTGCCAGGCGATTTTGGGATTTTCCAAGAGGCTTCGCGCGGTTTCGGGAAAGGGGGCGAGCTGCAGCCCGAAATCTTCGCAGGCATCGGCGGTCATGATGCCGCAGGCGCCCGTGGCCGTCAGCACCGCCAGATTGGGGCCGACCATGGGGCGAAAATGCAGGAACGCCTTGCACACGGCCCGCAGCTCCGCCATGGTGCGCACCCGGATCAGACCGGCTTTCTGGAAAGCCGCATCAAAGACGGCGTCTTCACCTACCATAGAGCCGGTATGGGAGAGAGCCGCCCGGGCGCCGGCACGGCTCCGGCCCGTTTTCAAAACCACGATGGGTTTTCGAGAGGCGATGGATGCGGCCACTTCCAAAAAGGTCCTGCCGTCCCGCATGCCTTCCATGTGGAGGACGATGATCTCCGTTTTGGGATCGTCGGCGCAATAGCGCAGGGCGTCGACGAAGTGGATATCGCAGCCGTTGCCGATATCGATGGCTTTGCCGAGCCGCCCCGTGAAGGATTCAATTCCCACCTGAAGGACACCCGACTGAGCCACCAGGGTGAGGGGCGGAGGGGCCGGGTCCCGGGCGATGTCGATGAAAGCCGTACTGAAACCGTCGAAGGCGTTCAGAATGCCCATGGTGTTGGGGCCGAGCACCCGAACGCCCTTGTCTCGGCAGAGGGAAACCAGCGTGTCCTGCAAGGCGCGGCCTTCCGCGTCGGCATCGGCGAAGCCCTGGCTGATGACCACGATGTTTCGAATGCCCTTGCGCACGCAGTCTTCCACCACCGGCACCACACGGTCGCGCCCGACGGAAACCACCGCCAGATCCGGCACCTGAGGCACTTCGGCCACGGAGCGATAGGTCGGGTGCCCGAAAATTTCCGTCTCCGACGGGTGGACCACGTAAACGGGCCCCCGGTAGCCGTAGCGTCGCATCACTTCCAGGTTGTTGTACGCGCCGACGCCCGTGCGGCGCGTCACGCCCACAAGCAGCACCGACTTTGGGTTCAGAAAAGCTTCCATCTTCCCTCCTTGCGCTTCAGCGTGCAGCCGCCGCCTACGCCGTTTTCTTGGCGGCGCCGCCGCCCAAGGCCGCAGACCGTTCCGTTGCGGCGCGCACCGCTCCCATGACGGCCCCTCGAAAACCTCTCGATTCCAACACTTCCAGCCCGTGAATGGTGGTCCCTCCCGGGGACGTGACCATGTCTTTAAGGGCTGCCGGGTGTTTTTCGGTCTGCTGGGCCATGAGGGCCGTGCCGAGAACCGTTTGGATGACCAGGTCGGCGGCGGTGGATCGAGGAAGGCCCATGAGGACGCCGCCGTCGATGAGGGCTTCCAGGAAACACAGCACGTAGGCCGGTCCGCTTCCCGTAAGGCCCGTCACGGCGTCCAAAAGCTTTTCCGGCACTTCATGGGCGACGCCGACGGCGCGAAAGATCGTGAGGGCCCGCTCCATGTGGGTGTCGTCGGCGGAGCGGCCCCGGGCCAAGGCGCTGGCTCCGGCGAGGACCAAAGCGGGCGTGTTGGGCATGACCCGCACCACCGGAGTCCCTTCGGGAAGGGCGGCCTCCAGAACCGCAATGGGCACACCGGCCGCGATACTGATGACCAGCGGGCGGTGCGGGGCCGATCGGCCCAGTTCCTCCAGGACTTCGGCCACATTCTGGGGTTTGACGGCCACAACGACGGTGTCCGCCGACAAGGCGCAGTCGCCCAGTCTTTCCGCACCCCTGATGCCGTAGGTCTGGGTGAGGTGCGCCGTGCGGTCCCGCAGCACGTCATAGACCGTGACGTGATCTGCCGGGACGATCCCGGCGTGGATCAAGCCGCGCACCAGCGCCTCCCCCATGTTTCCGCCGCCGATGAAACCGATTTTCATGGATCCCTCCGTCCAGGAGTTAATGTGATACGGTCGTGCCTTCCTGTGCATGCCGAAGCGGCCCGGGCCGCGATCCGCCATGCCGCCCTCGCCGAGGAAACCCGAAGGCGCACGAAGGGCCGTGGCCCGTGCCTTTGGATCTTGTGTGTCGCGCCGATTTCCAGTAAAGGGAAAAGGGTTTGCACAACCCATGGATCGATAAGAGCCTGCAGGGACATTCCCGTCGAGAGGTTTCAGGATGCATACATTGATGCGCTTCGACGTCCCCAAGCCCAAGGAAAGCCTCCTCAATAACGGAGAGCCGGTGCTGTTTAAGATGCTGGTCCGGGATGACGAGGAGGCGGTGCGCGCTTTTTTCCGGGACATTCCTGATCACGAAGTGGAGGGATTTCGGGACCAGGTGCCGGATCCCCGCACCGTCGGCACCTGGATCCGCCAGTTGGACCTGGTCCGGGTGCTTCCCTTGGCGGCCTGGAACGGCGCTCGAACGCGCATCATCGGCCTGGCGTCTCTGAACCGCATGGCGGGAGCCTACAGGCATGTGGCCGAAATCTATGTGGTGGTGGGATCCGATCATCGCCAGCTGGGTCTCGGCTCGTCCCTCATCAAGGAACTCATCGAAATCGGCACGCGCCAGGGCCTCTATTTCCTCAAAGCCAAGGTGCTCATTGAAAACCAACTGGCGGTGCGCGCCTTCCGTCAGTTGGGCTTTGAAGTCAAAGCCACGTTGGAAGACTACTTCATGACCCGAGACGGCAAGACCAAAGACGTGGCCCTCATGCTCAAAAGGCTCCGCTTCGACCTGGAAGAGGACTTCTTCTACCTGTTCTGAAGGCCGCCTGCCCAAGCGACTCAGGGCAGGATAAGGCTAGCCGATATCCCGTTGACACACAAGGGGGGATCCGGTAAGCTCAAGAATCATTTCACATGTTCTTGTGCCGCCCTTCCCGACGGAATGGGCCCGAGAGGCTGGAGGAAGAGCTCATGGCGACCAAGGCAAAAATTCTCATAGTGGACGATGATGCGGATTTCGCCAAGTCGACGAAGATGATCCTGCTTGCCGACGGCTATGAGGTGATCATCGCTTCGGACGGCAAGGAAGGCCTGCGGAAAGTGCAAGAGGAAAAGCCCGATCTGATCATCCTGGACATCATGATGGAAAGCATTTTCGAAGGCTTCAGCCTGGTCACCAGCGTGCGCTCCGACCCTCGGCTGGCGGCGTTCAAAAACATCCCCATCCTGATGGTCTCCAGCGTCCGCTCGGATACGGGATCGCGTTTCGCCTTCGGGGATGCGGAAGACATGGGATCGCTCTCGGAGCCCGACGATTACCTGGACAAGCCCTTCAAGCCCAAGGAGCTCCTTGAGCGCGTCGCGGACCTCTTGGCGCGGCGCCGCTCGTCCTAGGACGGATCCCGACGCCGAAAGGCGGCCTGCCGACCGCATGCACGGCAAGCCCTGCCGTTCTTCCAAGGACGGACGAAAGGCGAAGTCGTTTTCACGGCCATCGTTTCCAGCTCACAGCGGACCATCGAAAAGGGCGATCACCCGTGGATCCTCCCAAGATTCTGGTCATCGACGATGAGGAAATCGCTCGAGTGTCGTGCCGGCGGGTGTTGGCTCGAGAGGGCATGCAGGTCGCTTTGGCATCCAGCGGCCGGGAAGGTCTGGAAAAGCTCCTGTGCGACCCGTGCGATCTGGTTCTGGTGGATCTCAAAATGCCGGAGATGGACGGGGTCGAAGTGGTGCGGCGCATTCGAGACTTCGATCCCAGCATCGTGACGGTGCTCATCACCGGCTACGCCACCATCGAGAGCGCGGTGGCGGCCATGAAGGAAGGTGCGTACGACTACCTGCCCAAGCCCTTCACCCCCGAAGAATTGCTCATCGTGGTGCGCCGCGGTCTGGAAAAGCGGCGCCTGGACCTGGAATCGCGGGCCCTGCGGCAGGAAAAAGAGACCATGGAGCGCAACTTCGTCACCATGGTCACCCATCAGCTGCGTTCCCCCTTGGCGGCCATTCTTCAATACTTCGAAGTCCTTTTGGGGGGGATCGGCGGGGAACTCAGCGAAGCCCAACAGGAAATGCTCACCCGGGCCAAGGAACGCCTGGAATCCCTCATGCAGCTCATCAACGACTGGCTCGACATGAGCCGACTCAGCGAGGGGGATATCGTCAAGAGGCTCCAGCCGGCCCGCCTTGAGGACTGCATCGACGCCGCCCTGAAAGGGTTGGATTTTTCGGCCAAGGAAAAAGGGGTCACGGTCCGGGTGGAGCTTCCCGAAGATCTTCCCGCGGTGCATGCCGATCCCGATTCCCTGCGGGAAGCTCTGAGCAACCTCATTTCGAACGCCATCAAGTACAACCGGGAAGGGGGGCTCGTGACCATCCGGGCGAAACGGGAAGGCTCGTGTGTGGCCGTTTCCGTGGAAGATACGGGGGTGGGCATCGACGCCAAGGAAATTCCCTTTGTGTTCGACCAATTCTATCGAGGAAAGGACCGGGAAATCCGCTCCCAGCAGGGGACGGGCCTGGGTTTGGCCATCGCCCAAAAGGTGGTTCGAGCCCACGGCGGCACGCTGACGGTGACCAGCGAAAAGGGCAAAGGATCCGTCTTTTCCTTTAGCGTGAACACCGCCCCCACGGCCGCCGCCTCTCCCTAAAGATCGTGACAAAGGCAGCCCCGAAGGGGCGAAGGATGGCCAGGCCTATCCCCGTAGGGGCCGACCAACGGATGGCGCATCCCCGAGGAGGCTGACGATCCCCAAGGCTCAGCCCCGAAGGGGCGAAGGATGCCAGCCCAGGGCGAAGCCCTGGGTTCAGGGGCGCCCGCGAAACAACCCACGCCCCGAAGGGGCGAAGGATTTCCTCCTCGAGGCAACGCCCCGGGGGACACGGCGTCAAGCGGCAAACCAAGCGCTTGCAGAGGCGAGCCATGGCAAGGCCCCAGTCCCCAAAGGTGAGACGATGGCGGAGGCTCAGCCCCGAAGGGGCGAAGGATGGCAGCCCAGGGCGAAGCCCTGGGGTCAGGGGCGCCCTCGAAACAACCCACGCCCCGAAGGGGCGAAGGATTTCCTCCTCGAGGCAACGCCCCGGGGGACACGGCGCGCCCGGGCCCGCGCTCCCTTTGACGACCAGGCCTTTCTCGCGGGAGAAAACCCATGGGGCGGAGACAACAACAATGCACACTTTTTCCTTGACCTTCAGAGAGACGTTGTGCAAAAAATCACGTGTTACCTCCGGGTCGTGTTCTTGAGCCCGCAGAAATCGGCCCCGACCGAATGAGATGGGTGGAGGCTCCTTTCTATGGAACAAATCCTTCAGGACGTGGATGCGGTCATCGATCAATGGGGCGCCAAGCCGGAGTCCCTCCTTCAGATCATGTTGGACGTGAATCACAAGTTCAACTATCTCCCCAAGGAGAGTCTGTTGCGGATTTCCGAGCGGCTGCGCATGCCCATCAACCAAATTTACAGTGTGGCCAATTTCTTCAAGGTGTTCAGCCTGACCCCGCGAGGGCGCACCATGGTGCAGGTGTGCACGGGTACGGCCTGCCACGTCAAAGGGGCGCCCAAGCTTCTGGACCGCGTGCGGCAAGATCTGGGTTTGGAGCCGGGGCAGACCACGGAAGACTTGGCGCTCACTTTGGAGACGGTCAACTGTGTGGGGGCGTGCGCCTCGGCGCCCGTGGTGGTGGTGAGCGGGGAGACCCACAGTGAGGTGACCCCGAACAAGATGGCGGCGCTGATCAAAGAGATCAAAGCCCAGAGCGCGTAGGTGGAAAGCCATGAAGCGGCTCACGAGCATTCAAGATCTGGACGCGTTGCGGCAGCAGATCATCGAAAAGCGCAAGCACATCCGCAAGCGGATCCGCGTCTGCAACGGCACGGGGTGTCATTCCCAGGGCAGCCAAAAACTGGTGGACGTCTTTGAGAAGGTGTTGGAGGACAAGGGGCTCACCCGCGAATACATGGTGGTGCCCACCGGATGCAACGGGTTTTGCGCCGCCGGTCCCATTGTGGTCATTGAGCCCGAAGAGGTTTTCTACCAGAAGGTCAAGCCCGATCGGGTGGCGGACATCGTGGATCGAAGCGTTCTCGGCGACGAGATCATCGAGGATCTTCTTTATGTGGATCCCACCACGGGAAACCGCATCGTCCACGAATACGAGATCCCCTTTTTCGCCAAGCAGCAGCGCATCGTCTTTAAAGACACGGGCAGCAACTACGTTCGAGACATCGAGGACTACATTTCCCGGGGCGGCTATTCCGCTCTGGCCAAGGTCCTCTCGGGCATGACCCCGGAGCAGGTCATCGAGGAAGTGAAAATCTCCGGCCTTCGGGGCCGCGGCGGGGGCGGGTTTCCCACGGGCGTCAAGTGGGAATCGTGCCGGCGTGCCCATGGGGACATCAAATACGTCATGTGCAACGCCGACGAAGGCGACCCCGGCGCCTACATGGACCGTTCGCTCCTGGAAGGCAACCCCCATCAGGTCCTGGAAGGGATGATCATCGGGGGCTACGCCATCGGCGCCCGGGAAGGCTACATCTACGTGCGGTTCGAATATCCCATGGCGGTGGAAAACGCCATTTGGGCGATCCATCAGGCCAAGGAATACGGCCTTCTCGGGCAAAACATTCTGGGGACGGACTTCAGTTTGGAAATTCACGTCAACCGAGGGGCCGGCGCCTTCATCTGCGGGGAGTCCACGGCGCTCATGGCGTCTTTGGAAGGAAAGATCGGAGAGCCCCGCGGCAAGCACATTCACACCGTGGAAAAGGGCTTGTGGAACCGCCCGAGCAACCTGAACAACGTGGAAACCTGGGCCAACGTGCCGCTCATCATCAACAACGGCGGCGCGTGGTATGCCTCCATCGGCACGGAGCGGAGCAAGGGGACCAAGATTTTTTCCCTGGTGGGCAAGATCAACAACACGGGGCTGGTGGAAGTGGCCATGGGGACGCCGCTGCGCACCATCATCGAAGACATCGGCGGCGGCATTCCCGGCGGAAGGAAATTCAAGGCGGTTCAGACGGGCGGCCCGTCGGGAGGGTGCGTGCCGGAACGGCTGATCGACCTTCCCGTGGATTTCGAAAGGCTCAAGGAAGCCGGTTCCATGATGGGTTCCGGCGGCATGATCGTCATGGACGAAGCGACCTGCATGGTGGATGTCGCCCGATACTTCCTGAACTTCTTGGTGGAAGAATCGTGCGGCAAGTGCATTCCCTGCCGGGTCGGCGTCAAACGCATGCACGAGCTGGTGGTGGACATGTGCGAAGGGCGGGGCACCCCGGAACACCTCACCAAGCTGGAAGAACTGTGCCATGCCATCGAAGAGACGGCCCTGTGCGGCCTGGGCAAAAGCGCCCCCAACCCCGTCTTGAGCACGCTGCGGTATTTTCGCGACGAATACGATGCCCACGTCTACGACAAGAAATGCCCGGCCAAGATCTGCAAGCCCCTCATCCAGTACGTCATCGATGTGGACAAATGCACGGGGTGCGGCGTGTGCCGGCGCCGCTGCCCGGAAAACGCCATCCTCGGCGTCAACAAGGAATGCCATGTGATTGACGAGGAGGTGTGCGTCCGCTGTGGAATCTGTATCGAAGCGTGTAAGTTCAAGGCCATCGACATCGAATAAGAGGGAATTTTATGGTGCCGCAAGCCCTTTTGGGAGATTTTCTGGCCGTCGCCTTTTACCTTCTGGTCGGCGTGGTGTTCGCGGTCATTCCCATCATCCTTTCCCACTTGATTGTGCCGCGGAGCACGGGACGGCGTCGCGACGAAACCTATGAAAGCGGCATGGAGACCATCGGGAGCGCCTGGATTCAGTTCACGGCCGCCTATTACATCTATGCCCTCATCTTCCTGGCCTTCGATGTGGACGTGCTCTATCTCTTTCCGGTCACCTTGGCCTACGGGAAGTATGCGTTCCGCGATTTCATCGAAGTGTTCCTCTTCCTGGGCATTTTGTCCCTGGCGATTGTCTACGCGTGGCGAAAAGGAGTGTTTGAGTGGAAAACCAAAGAACAGAGCCAGTAATCCAGTTCGCCCTGCTGGACGACCTTCTCAATCTGGCGCGGGCCAATTCGCTGTGGCCCATGACCTTCGGGTTGGCCTGCTGCGCCATCGAAATGATGGCCGCCGGAGCGTCCCGGTTTGATTTGGATCGGTTCGGCGCGGGGGTCTTTCGGCCGTCGCCTCGCCAATCCGACGTCATGATCGTGGCCGGGACCATTTCCAAGAAAATGGCCCCGGCCATTCAGATGCTCTGGGACCAGATGCCCAACCCCAAATGGTGCATCGCCATGGGCAACTGCGCTATCTCCGGGGGTCCTTTTGAATACGAGGGGCAATACGCCATCGTGCCCGGAGCGGACCTCATCGTGCCGGTGGACATTCACATTCCGGGATGCCCGCCCCGGCCGGAAGGGCTGATTCAGGGCATCTTGGCCCTGGAAGACAAGATCACCAAGGGCGAGAAGCGCAACGTGTTGCGCCGTTTTCGGCGACTGGAAAGGGTGGGCTGATCATGGCGGCGAAAGACGACGCGCTGCGGCGCATTCAGGAACTCCTCGGCCCCGGGGCGCTCACGGCGGATCCCGATTTCCGCGCCGGCGTTTCCTACACGGTGGCGTGCCCGAAGGAATCCCTTCTAGCGGTCATGGAGATTTTCAACGCCTGCGGCTTCTACCTGGAATCGCTCACGGGCCTGGATTTTCAAGACACTCTGGAATTCGTGTACCACATGAACGCTTATGAGCCGAGGGCCCGTATGGCCGTTCGAGTGCTGTGCCCCCACGACGGGGAGATGCCCTCGGTGAGCGGCGTTTTCGCCTCGGCCCTCTGGCAGGAACGGGAAGCCTGGGAATTTTACGGCGTGCGTTTTTCGGGCCATCCGGACCTGAGGCGCCTTCTGCTTCCGGACGACGCCGACTTTTATCCGCTTCGTAAAGACTTCGGCACGGTTCACGCTTACCGAAAACGGGAAGAAGTCTATGGCTGAACAGTTTCCGCAACCGGCGCAGCAGCAGCTCTACAGTCTGAACTTGGGGCCGCAGCACCCCAGCACCCACGGGGTTTTGCGTGTGCTCCTCACCCTGGACGGCGAATACATCCTGGAAGCGGACCCCATCATCGGCTACGGGCACCGCGGCCATGAAAAGATGGGCGAAAACCGCACGTACCTGCAGTTCATGCCCAACGCCAGCCGGATGGATTACCTTTCGGGACTCCTTTACAACCACGGCTTCTGCCTGGCTGTGGAAAAGCTTGCGGGGATCGAGCCTCCGGAGCGGGCGAAATACATCCGGGTGATCTGTGCCGAACTCAACCGCATTTCCAGTCACCTTCTGTGGTTCGGCACGTTCCTCATGGATCTGGGCGCCTTCACCCCGTTCCTTTACTGCTTCGATGACCGCGAAAACATCCTGGACATTTTGGACCGGGTGAGCGGGTCGCGTTTGACCTATAGTTACTGCCGCTTCGGCGGGGTGGCCCGGGACGTGGACGATGTCTTCATCGAGCAGACTCGGGCGTTCATCAAAAGGCTTCGCAGCCGTTGGCCCGACTACCACAATCTGGTGACGAAAAACGTGATCTTCATCCACCGCGTGCGCGATGTGGGCATCATTGACAAGGATTTGGCCCGCCGCTTCGGCGTGACCGGCCCGAACCTGCGGGCTGCGGGCGTCGCCTTTGACATGCGCAAGGTGGAGCCCTACGAAGTCTACGACCGGTTCGACTTTGAAATCCCGACGGGTTCAAAGGGCGATGCCCTGGACCGTTACCGGGTGCGGCTGGAAGAGATGGAGCAGAGCTGCCGCATCATCGAACAGGCGTTGGACCAGATGCCGGACGGCCCCTATCGGCAGGAGCGGGTGCGGCTCAAGGTCAAGCCCCCTCGCGGGGAGGTCTATTTCGCCTTCGAGAGCGCCCGGGGACAGACGGCCTATTATTTGGTGAGCGACGGCAGTCCCTATCCTTATCGGGTCCATGTGCGGGTGCCCAGCTTTGGGAACCTTCACTGCCTGACCGAAGTGCTCAAAGAGACGTTGGTCGCCGATGCCATCGCCATTTTGGGCAGCATCGACATCGTCGTTCCGGAAATCGACCGCTGAGGCGATGCGGGAACGTGAGTGAGTCCCGTCCCGTGGGATTGACCGCTCGTGCCAACCCCAGGAAGGAGATCGTCCCGTCATGATGGAAGCCGCCGCAACTTCGGGTGCCTACTGGCTCAGACTCATCGTGGGCCTGGTCATCGTGTTGATTTTCAGTCAGCTCAACGCCCTCTTTCTCGTGTGGCTGGAACGCAAGGTGGCCGGTCATATTCAGGTCCGGCTCGGCCCCATGGAAGTGGGCCCGCATGGATTGCTTCAGACCATTGTGGACGGCATCAAGCTGGTGGGCAAAGAGCTCATCACGCCGGCGCGGGCCGACCGCAAACTCTTCGTCATCGCTCCCGTGCTGGTCTTCATGCCGGTGTTGGTCGCCTTTCTGGTGCTGCCCTTCGGGCCGGAGCTCATCATTCGGGATATGAACGTGGGGTTGCTGCTCATCTTCGCCTTTTCCACGTTCAGCGTCCTGGCGATCCTTGTGGGCGGCTGGGCCTCCAACAACAAGTATGCGCTGCTGGGGGCCATCCGTTCCGTGGCCCAGGCCGTGGCGTATGAAATCCCGCTGCTGCTTTCCGTCATGAGCGTGGTGCTCATGGTCAATTCCTTCCGGTTCAGCGAGCTCGTCATGGCGCAGCAACGCGTGTGGTTCGTGTTCCTGCAGCCGGTGGCGGCGTTGATCTACTTCATCTGCGCCACCGCCGAAACGAACCGGGCGCCTTTTGACATTCCGGAAGCCGAATCGGAACTGGTGGCGGGTTTTCACACGGAATACAGCGGCATGCGCTTCGGGCTGTTTTTCCTCGCCGAATACACGAACATGTTCATCGTGTGCGCCGTGGCGACGAGCCTCTTTTTCGGGGGCTGGCACGGCCCGTTCGGGTTTAGTTTCAAAATTCCGGGGGTGGTCTGGTTCCTGGCCAAGACCTACGTCCTTCTGTTCGTACTCATGTGGTTCCGGTGGACGTTCCCGCGGGTGCGGTTCGATCAGCTGATGAATTTTTCGTGGAAGGTGCTCATTCCCCTGAGCATGCTGAACCTGGTGATCACAGCCCTGGTGCTGAAACTCGTTTAACCGGGTTCCCTCCCTTCACCCTGGGCGGGATGGTTCGAAGAGAGGAAACGACACGGAGTCAAAGGGCGGCCATGGGATACTGGAAAGACATCGTCGTAGGGGGCTGGAGCCTCATTGAAGGGATGAAAGTCACGGGCCGGGCGCTGTTCAAGCCTGTGGTCACGGTGCAATACCCGCGGAAACACCTGGAGATGTCCCCGGCGTACCGCGGGCACATTGAGCTGAAGATCTTTCCGGAAACGGGCACCCACGGGTGCATCGCCTGCGGCACGTGCCAGAGAGTGTGCCCGTCGGGCGTGATCAAGGTCCAGGGGGTGAAAACCCATGCGCGCAGCGGCAAGGTGGCCACGCATTATGTGATCGACTACACGCGCTGCAGTCTGTGCGGGCTGTGCGTGGAAAGCTGCCCGACCCAGACCCTGAAGTTTTCCACGGAATACGAGCTTGCCGGCGAATCCCGGTGGGACGGCGTGGTGGATTTGGTCGCGAGGATGGAGGACAGCCGATCATGAGCGGAAGTTTCGTCATCGACAGTTTGGCCCACGCGGTCTTTTGGGTCGTGGTGGGTTTCGTCTTCGCCGGGGCCGCCTTGGCGGTGTTCCCGCGAAACATCGTCTACAACGTCTTGGGCCTCATCCTCTGCCTGACCGGTGTTGCGGCGCTCTTCCTCTATCTGGGAAGTTTCTTCCTTGCCTTGATGCAGCTCCTCATCTACGTGGGAGCCATCTGTATCGCCATCGTCTTCGCCATCATGCTGTCCCGGCCGCTCCATCTGGAAGTGCCCAAGAGGCGTATGCCCAAAGTGGCGGCGGGCATCGGGGCGGCGGCCATCTTCTTTGCGGCCGTCACGGCCGTGTCCTGGAAAACCGCGTGGAAGCCGGCGGCCGAACGGGGGGCGGACTGGACCATCACAACCATCGGCCATTTGCTGCTCACGCGGTACGCTCTGGTCTTTGAAGTCATCTCCCTGGTGCTGCTGGTGGCCATCATCGGCGCCATCGTGACCACAGGATTCAGCCGGAGGTTGTCTTCGTGAACTCACTCAGCGTCTACTTGACCGTCGCGGCGGTGCTGTTCAGCCTGGGTCTCTTCGGGGTGCTCATGCGCCGAAACCTCATCGGCATGCTCATTTCCATCGAACTCATGCTCAACGGCGCAAACCTGAACTTTATGGCTTTCAACCGCTTCCTGGCGCCCGAACCGGCCGTGGGACAGATCGTGGCGCTTTTCGTCATGGGGATCGCGGCGGCGGAGGCGGCCATCGGGTTGAGCATCATCCTGGCCCTGTTCCGGCGGCTGCGTTCCATCAACGTGGAGCGGGCGCAGCGGATGCGGGGGTAAGCGCCCGTGTTTTCGGGGGTTGGTGTCCTTTTGTCATCCGTAACTTCAGCGTGTGAAGGACGATGTCCATGATGTGGCTACCGCACGATCCCGTTTTGACCGCGGCTTTGGCCTGTGCCACCCTTCCGTTTCTCGCCATGGCGGTGATCCTCATCTTCACCCGCCCGTACCAAAGGCTTTCCTGTGCCGTGTCTGTGGGCGCCATCACGGTGTGTTTGGGATCCGCCCTGTATCTGCTGATCAGCCTGCGCCACGCCCCGGCTCCCGTAGAATACCAGTGGGCCTGGATCATCTCCAGCGACATGATCATTCCGTTCGGGTTCCTGTTGGACCGGCTGAGCCTGCTCATGCTGACCATTGTGGCGGTGATCAGCTTTCTCGTCCAGGTGTACTCCATCGGCTACATGCACGGCGATCCCGGCTTCAGCCGTTACTACGCGTTCCAGTCTCTTTTCGCCTGGGCCATGATGACCATGGTCATCGCTCCCGGAATGCTCCAGCTCTACATTTTCTGGGAATTGGTGGGCCTGGCGTCCTATCTTCTCATCGGCTACTACTATGAAAAGTGGAGCGCCTCTCAGGCGGGCAAGAAGGCCTTCGTCATGACCCGCCTGGGCGATATCGGCTTCTTCCTGGGGATCATCGCGGTCCTTTTGGGCTTCGGCGACTTGGGCATTCTCCACATGAACCACGCGGCCCAAGCCGGCGACATTCACCCCGCCGTGGTCACCCTGGGCGCGCTCCTGATCTTCTGCGGCGTGGTGGGCAAAAGCGCCCAGTTTCCGCTGCTCACCTGGTTGCCCGACGCCATGGAAGGCCCGACCCCCGTGAGCGCGCTGCTCCATTCGGCCACCATGGTCGCCGCAGGCGTTTATCTCATGAGCCGTATCTTTCCTTTCTTCGCCGCGTCTCCCGATGCCATGGCGGTCGCCCTCGTCATCGGGACCATCACCATGCTGTTGGCTTCCACCATGGCTTTCGTGACCTACGACATCAAGCAGGTGTGGGCCTATTCCACGGTGAGCCAGCTGGGGTTTATGGTCATGAGTCTGGCGGCGGGCGGGTATTTTGCCGGCGTCTTTCACCTGACGACCCATGCCGGGTTCAAAGCGTTGTTGTTCCTCTGTTCCGGCATCTTTATCCATGAATACCATACCAACGACATGCGGGAGATCGGCCGCGGCGGAGGGCGAAAACTGACCATCCCCATGATCTGCATGACGGTCGGCGCCTTGGCCCTGGCGGGGATCTTCCCCTTCTCGGGCTTTTTCAGCAAGGAAGCCATCCTGGGGGTGCTCGCCGCGCATCCCAACAAGCTGTTTCTGGCAGCGGGCCTCCTTGGGGCGCTCATGACCGCCTACTACAGCTTCCGGCTCATCTTCTTCATCCTGTTTCCCCGGGAGACGTCCGAGGCGGCCCATCATCACGACGAGGCCCACGGGCACGGCCATGGGCATGGGGACGCCCATGGGGCGGGGCATCACGGCCATGTGTTCTGGGCCATGGCCTGGCCGGTCATGATCCTGGCCGCCGTGACGCTGGTTTTGGGATTTTTCCAAAACGAACTGCAGGGCTACCTGCTGGGCCTGGAACCCGTCGCCCACGGGCATGAGGCGGCCGAACACGGCGGGCACGGCCTGGGGCATTATCTGCTGCTCACAACCGCCGTGTGCCTGGCGGTGGGCGGTGTCTTTTTCGCCTACCTGGAATTCGGCTGGAAGAAAGCGACCCAGGAAGGCTTTCTGCGGAAGTTTCCGGCGGTGGAAACCCTTTTCGCCAACCGCTGGTACATGGATCATTTTTACCGCAAGGCGCTGGATCTTTGTGTCTATTGCGGTTTTACCAACATCTTTACCCGCAATGACCGCCGGGTGATCGACGGCGGTATCGACGGCATCTGCCGGTTTACGGTAGGCGGCGGTCGTGCGGTGAGTTTCCTCCAGTCCGGGATGCTCCAATACAACCTGGTGCTCATGGTGGCCGCCGTGGGGGTCCTGGTCCTGGTCTTCGCCTTGTAAGGGGTCTTAAGGCCCAAAGGCGGCGGTGACGGACGAAGCGAAGGGAACGTTTAAACGCGAGTGGGCATGCTTATGACAGCCATGGAATTTGCGCAGTTTCCGGTCCTGTCGGCCATTCTCTTTTCCACGCTGCTGGCGCTCCTGGTCATCCTCTTCATTCCCGATGACCGACCCCATCTGGTCAAGCAGGTGAGTTTGGGGTTCGCCGCCCTCGGCCTGGCGCTCAGCCTCTACGTGTATGTGGCCTTTGACCCCCAAAAGGGCGGGCTGCAGTTCGTGGAGCGGGTCCTGTGGGTAAAGAGCCTGGGGATCTATTATTTCCTCGCCGCCGACGGCATCAACGTGCCCATGATCCTTCTGACCGCCGTGGTGCTCTTTACCGGCGTGCTGACCATGTGGGAACTGGAAAAGCGCGTCAAGGAATACTTCGCGCTCACCTACCTTCTGGTGGCCGGCGTCTACGGCGTCTTCATGAGCATGGATCTGTTCTTCATCTTCGTCTGGTACGACGTGTCCCTCTTTCCCATGTACCCGCTCATCGCCATCTGGGGCAGCACCCGCAAGGAATACGGCGCCATGAAGCTCACCTTGTACCTCCTTGCGGGAAGCGCCTTGATCCTGCCGGGAATCCTGTACCTGTGGGCTGTGGCCGGAGGCACCACCTTCGATCTCTTTGAGCTGCAACGGCTTGGATTCGACGTGCAGGTCCAGCGCATCGCCTTCGTCATGCTCTACCTCGGCTTCGGTATTCTCGCCGGTGTGTGGCCGTTCCATACATGGTCTCCCGTCGGCCACGTGGCGGCGCCCACGGCGGTGAGCATGATCCACGCGGGCGTGCTCATGAAGCTCGGCGCCTACGGCATCCTGCGCGTAGGCATGACCCTGTGTCCCGAAGGACTTGTGTACTGGGCCGACCTCATGGCCCTGCTGGCCACCATCGGCATCGTCTACGGCGCCTTCGTGGGGCTCGCCCAGACGGACCTGAAGTACGTCATCGGATATTCCAGCGTCTCCCACATGGGCATTGTGGGCCTGGGGCTCGCCACCATGACCGTGGACGGGATCAACGGCGCCGTCTTTCAAATGTTTTCCCACGGCATCATGACGGCGCTGTTCTTCTCCGCCGTGGGCTACATTTACGACAAGACCCACACCAAGATGATCCCGGAACTGGGAGGGTTGTCCAAGACCATGCCCAAGGCGAGCGCCTTTTTCATCCTGGCGGCCTTTTGCGGGATCGGGGTGCCGTGCATGAGCAGCTTCTGGGCGGAACTGCTCGTGTTCATCTCCGCCGTGAAAACCTATCCGGTGCGGGGTATTCTGGCGGTTTCCGGATTGGTGGTGAGCGCGCTGTTCATGCTGCGGGTGGTGCAGAAGACCTTTTACGGGGACAAGAATCCAAAGTGGGAACATATCCCCGATGTGCCCCTGTTTCTGGCCTCTCCGCGCATCATCCTGGTGGGCATCCTGATTTTCTTCGGCCTGTTCCCAAGGCTCATTTTGGACATCATTCAAAGTGCCGTGGTTCCTTTTGTGAACAGCCTGTAGCGAGACGAGGGATGATCTGGTCATGATGAAATGGACCCTGTTTACCCCCGAATTGTACTATGTGGCCGTTGCGTCCGTGTTCTTCGTCTGCTCCTTGGAGAAGAAGGCGGACCCCAGGCGTCTGTACCGCTGGGCGGTGATCCTGGCGGGCATCGGGCTGGCGGTGACCGTGGCGTGCACCCGCATGGAGGGGTTCCTGTTTTTCGACTCCTACAAGGTGGATCTGTTCAGCCAGGTCTTTAAGGTCTTCCTGGCCTTGGGAATGTTTTTCGTGGTCATGGTCTGCAGCGAACTGTATGGGATCGAACCGAGAAAGCACGGGGAATTTTACTTCCTCCTTTCCATCTGCACCCTGGCCATGATGATGCTGGTGAGCGCCGTCGAGCTGCTCACGATCTACATCGCTTTGGAACTGTCCTCCTATTCCCTCTACCTGCTGGTTCCCATGCGGCATCGGGCCGACGAGTACGTGGAGACGGGGATCAAGTATTTCATGGTGGGCGCGACGGCCTCGGCGCTCATGATCTTCGGCATGAGCTACCTCTTCGGCATAACCCACACCACCTACGTGGCCGACATCATTCAGAAACTGCCCGACGTTTTGGGTCAGCCGGCGGCCCTGGTGGGGCTTTTGCTGGCCCTGGCCGGCTTCTTCTTCAAACAGGCCCTCTTTCCGTTCCACATCTGGGCTCCGGACGTTTACCAGGGGGCGGCCAACCAAGTGACCACCTATATCGCCACGGCATCCAAGATGGCCGCAGCCGCCATGGTCATTCGGTTCGTGGGGATGAGCACGGGGCAATCGGAGGTGTTCATCCAGATCCTGGTGGTTTTGTCCATTCTGTCCATGACCTTCGGCAACCTGGTGGCCATCGTCCAGAAGGACATCAAGCGCCTTCTGGCCTATTCCAGTATCGCCCATGCCGGCTATATGCTCATCGGGATTTTGTGCATGACGCAGCGCGGGTATTCCAGCGCGGTCTACTACGCCCTGGCCTACCTGGTCATGAACTTTGCCTGCTTCATGGTCATCATCAAGGTGGCGCCGGACGGCCATAACCTGCAGATCAAGGAACTGGCCGGGCTGCACAAGCGTTCGCCCCTTTTGGCCATGACCCTCATGCTGGCGCTCTTCGGCCTTGCGGGAATCCCGCCCACGCTCGGCTTTACGGGGAAATTCCTGGTCTTCGCCGCCGCGTTGGAAAAGGGCTATCTCCTTTTGGTCATCATCGGCATGATCAACGCCACCATATCGCTTTACTACTATCTCATCGTCATCAAGGCGGCCTACCTTCTGGAACCCGTGCGGGAATACGCGCCGGTGCGAGTGGATGCGTGGACGCGGGTGATGAGCGCCGTGCTTGTGATCGTTATGGTGTATGTGGGCATCTTTCCCGATCGGTTTGTGGCTCTTGCGGAAGCGACCGTCGCCGTTCTGCCGTAGCGGCGCGGCCTGGGCCCCCTGGAGAGGAACAAGGATAGGACAATGCTGGAACGGCTTAGGGATCTCAGGCAGGATATTCAGGAGAAGGTCCTGGGCAGTGTGCGGGCCGCCGTAAAGGCCGCGGCGCCTTCGGCGGAGGAGCGGGCTGCGGTGCCGCAGGCAGGCGGACGGCCTTTTTGCGACCCGGAATCCAAAAAGGCATGCCTGACCGTGTGTGCGCCGCTGGGGGACTGCGCCTGCGACGCTCCGGCCCTAAAGGAAGCTCTGGAAAAGGCCCTGGCCCAATACGGGCCGGCGATCCCGGTGGGCGAAGCGAAAACGGGCTGCTCGGGCCAATGCACGCTGGGTCCCTTTGTGGGCTTTCCCCAGAAGGGTTTCTTCTACCTCAGAGTCCCCCCGGAAGCGGCCCAGGAGGTGGTGCGCGAAACGCTGGGTCGCGGTCGAATCCTTTTTCCTTATCTTTCCGTGAATCCGGACCGGTCCTATCGGACGGATATCCTTTACGATCGCTTCAGCGGGCTTCTGGCCGCCATCGACGACACCGTGTGCATGGTGGAGGTGGCTCGGTACTTTCTGGCCTTCGAGGAAGGCCTTTCGTGCGGTAAGTGCGTTCCCTGCCGACTGGGCATCAAGAGGATGGAGGAATGCCTGGATCGGATCGTGGCCGGGCAAGGCACCATGGACGATTTGGAACAGATCGGGATCCTGTGCGAGACCATGATTTACGCGCCCCATTGCCACTTCGCCATGGCCAGCACCAAGCCGGTGCTGAGCGCCATCACCTATTTCAAGGATGAATTCGTCGAACATATCGAAAAGAAGGAGTGCCGCGCCGGGGTGTGCGCGGCTCTTGTGGAAATCCAGAAAAAGAAGGCCTTTCGCGAGCGCATGGCCGAGGCGGCGAAGAAGAAAAAGAAGAAATAAGGCCGACCCGAAGGGAATCCGTCGCGCTGGACACACGAAAGTCAGAGCGGCTGCGGCCGCGATGTCGAAGGGACGCGCTCCCGCGCGTCCGAGAGAAGAGGGATGGAACCTATGGCGACGATCACGTTAAAGATCAATGGCCAAGAAGTGCAGGTGGAAGAGGGGGCGACCATTCTCGATGCGGCGAAGAAGGCCGGGGTCTACATCCCCACGCTGTGTTACCATCCGTATCTGCCGCTGGAAGAAGCCTGCCGAATCTGTGTCGTGGAAGACGTCCGCCGGGGTTGGTCCACGCTGGTGGCCGCCTGCGTCTTTCCGGCCCGCCAAGGCATGGTCATCGAAACGGATTCGGAAAAGGTTCAGGAATCCCGAAAGACCATTCTGGAACTGCTGCTGTCCGACCATCCCAACGCCTGCATGACCTGCCAGGCGACGGGGGCGTGCGAACTGCAGGATCTGGCCTATCGCCATCGGGTCAAGCCCGACGCCTATCCCGGCGAACGCCACAAGCATCCGGTGGATTCGGACCCCAACCCGTATCTGCACATCGACATGAACAAGTGCGTGCTCTGCCGCCGGTGCATCCGCGCCTGCCACGACGTGCAAGGGGCGGACATCTGGACCAAGGTGGGCCGCGGCTTCGAACAGCGCATTTCCACGGCCTTTGAACTGCCGCTTCAGGACGCGGGCTGCGAATTCTGCGGGCATTGCGCCGATTTCTGCCCGGTGGACGCCATCGGCTTTCGGGCCGGCCGCTATGAAGTGCGGGCGTGGGAACTGCAAAAAGGGGCCACCATCTGCCTTCAGTGCCCCATGGGCTGCGGTGCCGTATACGATACGCACAAGGGCAAGGTCGTCACCGTCCACGGCGATTTCGAAGCGCCGGCCAATACGGGCGCCTTATGCAAGGTCGGCCGGTTCAACTACAATTTCGTCAATACGCCGAACCGCCTTCGGACAGCCTTCCTGCGGAACGGCTCCGGCGAACCGCAACCGGCGGCCGTGGATGCGGCCCTGGATGCGGCGGCGGCCAAGCTTGCGGAAGTGGTGGAAAAGCATGGCGGCGCCGCCGTCGGCATCGTCGCCGGCGGCATGCTCACCAACGAGGAATACTACCTGCTGCAAAAACTCGCCCGCGGCGCCTTGAAAACCAACAACGTGGACAACCTGGGCGGCCCGTGGCAGCTTCCGCTCTATGAAGGGTTGAGCAGCAGCGTGGGCTGGGGCGCCATGACCAACCCGCTGGACGATATCGCCTCGGCCAAAAGCCTCCTGGTGTTGGGATCCAACACGTTGGAAAAACATGCCATTGCGGCCCTTCGAGCCCGCAAGGCCGTGCGGGACGGCGCCGTCATGATCGTGGTCCACCCCGACCGAGTGGCCCTCACCAAGAACGCGGAAAAACATCTCGCGATCCAGCCGGGATCCGAATCCAGCCTTCTGTGCGGCTTTCTGAAGGTTATCGTTTCCGAAAAACTCTACGATGCCGCCTTCGTGGAAAGACACACCCAGGAATTCGACAAGCTGGAGCGCAGTCTGGAAAAGATCGGCCTCAAAGACGTGGCGGAACGCACGGGGCTGAGCGAAGAAGAGATTCGGGACGCCGCGCGGCTCTATGCGTCCAAGCGGCCGGCCTTCCTCATCTACGGGGCGGATATGGCCCGAGAACCCGCCAACGAATCCCTCTACCGCATGGGCGCGGCCCTGCAGATGCTCCTGGGAAGCCTCGGGGTGCCCGGAGGTGGTTTCGCGGCTCTGGGGGTGAGCGGGAACGCGCAGGGAGCGGCCGATTTCGGGGCGTGGCCCAAGTACTTGCCCGGATATCGCAGCGTCGCTCAAGCGGCGGCCCGAAAGACCGTAAGCACCCTTTGGGGCGTGGACGTTCCCGCCGAGGCGGGTTTGAACTGGCTCCAGATGGTCGAAGCCGCCGAAAAGGGGAACCTCAAGGCCCTTTACCTGGTCGGCGTGGATCCCTTTGAACTGGGGCTTTCGGAACGGAGCGTGGAGACCGCCCTGGCCAAGCTTGAGCTCCTCATCGTTCAGGATTGTGCACAAACCCGGGCCGCCGACGCCGCCCACGTGGTCCTGCCCGGCGCGGCCTTCATGGAAAAGGAAGGCACGGCGGTCAATTGCGAACGGCGCGTCCAGAAGCTCACGCCGGTCATGGCCCCTCCAGGGGAAGCTCGCCCGGATTTCGACCTGATTCAAGGGCTGCTTCGCCGGCTGAACGCCGGTCTCGCCCCGGCCGACCGCGCCCAGGCCTTCGACGAAGCCGCGCAGCTCGTGAAAGAGTTGGGCGGGCTGCGCTACGCGGCCGTGGGCAAGAAAGGCCCCTGCTGGCCCATCGCGGAAGACGGCTCCGGCACGGACCGCCTCCCCCTGCCCGAAGACAAACCTTCACTCAAATTCTTCGCCGCCCGCCTGTAAAGACTCGGCACGCTTCCGACCCCGCAACCCCGGCGGGGTCGGAAGGGCCATCATTGCCCCCTCACCGGACCTTCCTATCATGACCGTCGCCTCCCGTAGGTTGGGGTGAGCGGAGCGAACCCCAACACGACAAGGTCCCAACACCCCCTAACAGTCAACTGGTCAGGTATTCCGCTAGGTTGGGGTGAGCGCAGCGAACCCCGACACCCAACCACCATCCCCCCGCCAACGCCCCCCAATACACGACAAGCCTTACCATGGGTTCTCCCCATGGACGGACCACGCTCATACGGCGCGCCGGAGGTCCGGGTTGTGTGTGCCCCCTTCTTTGCGGGGGAGGGATGCTCATGGTGCGAAGGGAGGATCGTTCCAGCGGAGGTTTGTCGGACAGTGTGCGCCAGCCATCGGGGTCGCGTGCGCCCGCTTCTTTGCGGGGGAGGGATGCTCATGGTGCGACGCGACGATCGTTCCACCCCAGGCCTCTGGACTATCGGCGGTTAGGGTGAGGCGGCGAAGAAAGGGTGGGATACGAGGTCCCCATGGATGTAAATTGGTGTTGCTGGCGGGTCGTGTTATTATGCGGAACCGAAAGGCGGGCACGAGCGGGGTGTTTCGCCCCTTCAGGGCTGATGTGGAAAAAGGGGGGCCGTCGGGACCCGGGGCGTTGCCCCGGGCTGCGATGTTTTGCCCCTTCGGGGCGTGGGATGGGTTGTCTAGCCTGGCGGGGCATCCGAGGGGGCATGGTGGGCTAAAGGGTGGGCGCCTGTGCGGTGCGCGATGGTGGGAAGTGAGGTGCTTCGCCCCTTCGGGGCTGGTGTGGAAAGAGGGGAGGGCCCCTGAGACCCGGGGCGTTGCCCCGGGCTGCGATGTTTTGCCCCTTCGGGGCGTGGGATGGGTTGTCTCGCCTGGCGGGGCATCCGAGGGGGCATTGTGGGCTAAGGGTGGGCGCCTGTGCGGCGCGCGATGGTGGGAAGTGAGGTGTTTCGCCCCTTCGGGGCTGCTGTGGAAACAGGGGAGGGCCCCTGAGACCCGGGGCGTTGCCCCGGGCTAGGAGTTTGCCCGAAAACGAAAAGTGCTGTCCCGTGCGGGTGTTGGCGGATAGATTCCCGAAGGGTGCTTCTTGTGCCGCGCCGGCCTCTCAGCGGCGCGGCACAAAAGAAAAGAAACCTCTGCGTCCTCTGCGTCTCTGTGGTGAATATTTACCGAGAGACGCCGTGAAGTCATGATGCCATTCTGGGAGAAGCTCCGAGATGTTTTGCCCCTTCGGGGCGTCGGGAAAGCGCCGAAGGAAGAGAAGGCCGTGCGAACCGAGCTGGACGAAAGCACCCGAGCGTGGCTCACGCTCAAGCTCACACCGGAGCTGGGGAACATCTCCGTCCTAAAGCTCGTCAAGCGCTTCGGATCTGCCGAGGCGGTGTGTGCGGCCCGGACCGAGGCGGCGCAGATGCCGGGGCTTCGCCGGGAAGCTCGAGAGTCCCTCGCCGCCGGGCGCACCACACGACCCGTGGAGGACGAATGGCGGGACCTGCGCCATCGAGGCTGGGGGCTCATCTGCCTGGGCGATCCCGACTATCCCAACAACCTGGAAAACATCGCCGATCCTCCCGCCGTCCTCTACGCCACAAGTGCCCCCGAACCGCGGGATCTGGTGGCTGTCGCCGTGGTGGGATCCCGATCGGCTTCGCCCATGGGCCTCATCTTTACGGAACGGCTGTGCGCGGATCTGGCCCGGCGGGGGGTCACCGTGGTGAGCGGCTTCGCGCTCGGGATCGACAGCGCCGCCCATCGCGGGGCGATTCGAGCCGGCGGGCGGACGTTGGCCGTTTTGGGCTGCGGGTTGGATGTCCTGTATCCTCGGCCCAACGCCGACCTGAGGGCCGCCGTTATGGCTCACGGCGGCTTTTTCACCGAATTTCCTCTGGGCACACCGCCTCTTTCCGGGCATTTTCCCCAAAGAAATCGCATCATCAGCGGTCTGGCGCTCGGCGTCGTCGTGGTGGAAGCGACGGCCAAAAGCGGCTCGCTCATCACGGCCCGTTCCGCTTTGGAACAGGGCCGGGAAGTGTTCGCCGTTCCCGGAACGGCCGGAAACCTTCGAAGTCTCGGTCCGCACCTTCTGCTGCGTCAAGGAGCGGCCCTTGTGGAAAGTGCCGACGATATCCTCGAGCACCTCAAGCCCCTGATCCGTCCGTCCAGGACGACGCCCTCAGTCGTCCCGCCTGCGGCCGCTGCAGCCGCGCCCGAACCCGAAGAAAGCCCCTCAGAGTATAATCTTTCCCCGGTGGAAACGGCCCTTTTGGGGCTCTTGGGTCAGGAACCCGTCCACGTGGACCGGCTGTGCGCGCAAAGCGGGTTGGGGGCGGCTGCGGTCACCGCCGCCCTTTCGGCTCTCGAAATCAAAGGGCTTGTGCGCCAGATGCCCGGCAAGTATTTTATGCGGCTTTTGTAGGATGACGGAGCCGCCCGAAGGGCGGACGAATTCATTTCAGAACTTCACCGGATCTGCCGAATGAAGAAATGACGGTACACCAATGGGGGAAGAATGGCGCAATCGCTTCTGATCGTGGAAAGTCCCACAAAGGCCAAGACACTCAACCGCTACCTGGGGAAGGATTTCATTGTGAAAGCCTCCGTCGGCCACGTCAAGGATCTGCCCAGAGCCAAGTTGGGGATCGACGTGGAAAACCATTTTAAGGCGGAATACCAGGTCCTGCGCGCGAAAAGAAAGGTGCTCAAGGAATTGAGCGAGGCCGCGGCCAAAGTGCAGGCCGTTTACCTGGGTCCCGACCCGGACCGTGAAGGGGAAGCCATCGCCTGGCACATCGCCGAAGAACTCAAAATCGACGGCAAACCCCTGTACCGGGTGCTGTTTTACGAGCTGACCCCAAAAGCCATCCGCGAAGCCTTGCAAAATCCGGGACGGCTGAACCAGAACCTCTACGACGCCCAACAAGCGCGGCGCATCCTGGATCGGCTTGTCGGCTACCTCATCTCCCCTATCCTCTGGGAAAAGGTGAAGCGGGGCTTGAGCGCCGGGCGGGTTCAATCCGTCGCCCTGCGGCTCATCTGCGAACGGGAACGGGACATTCAGCAGTTCGTCCCTGAAGAATACTGGACCGTCACGGCCCAGCTTTCTCCGCGGCGCGATGACGGCCCGAAGGACAAGGCCGACCTTTTCGAAGCGAAACTGTGGCGCATCGGCTCCAAAAAGTGCGATCTGCGCTCCGAAGAACAAACCGCGGCGGTGCTTCAGGCCCTGGAAGGAAAGCTTTTCCGGGTGCTCACCGTGGAACGCAAACAACGCCGGAAAAACCCGCCGCCGCCTTTCATTACCAGCACCTTGCAGCAGGATGCGGCCCGCAAGCTGCGTTTTTCGGCCAAGAAAACCATGCGCGTGGCCCAGCGCCTCTACGAAGGCGTGGAAATCGGCGACGAAGGCGCCGTGGGCCTTATCACCTACATGCGCACCGACTCCACGCGCCTTGCCGACGACGCGGTCAAGGCCGCACGGGACTACATCGCCCAAAGGTTCGGACCGCCGTACCTGCCGCCCAAGGCCGCCGTTTACAAGACCAAATCCGGCGCCCAGGATGCCCACGAGGCCATTCGGCCAACGGACGTGACGCGGAGTCCCGAGTCCCTGGAGCCCTTCCTGCCGCGGGACGAACTCGCCCTCTACAGCCTCATCTGGAAGCGTTTCGTCGCCTGCCAGATGAGCCCTGCGGCCATCGCCCAGACCACGGTGACCATCGAAGCCGTTGCCGAAGGCGGCCCCAGCGGCGCCGCGGGGAGCGTGGAAGACGTCAAGAAAAAGGGCGGGGCGGTCCATCTCTTTCGAGCCACGGGATCCGTCGTGGAATTCCCCGGGTTCATGGTGCTCTATACCGAAAGCGAAGACGAAGCCTCCGCGGAAAAAAGCGATGCGGCCGAAGCGCGCCTTCCGGCCCTCACGGAAGGGCAGGTGCTGGATCTTCACAAGCTTGTTCCCAAGCAGCATTTTACCCAGCCTCCCCCGCGCTATTCGGAAGCGAGCCTGATCAAGGAATTGGAAGAGCGCGGTATCGGCCGGCCCAGCACCTACGCCACCATCGTCTCCACCATCGTGGAGCGCGAATACGTGCAGGAAAGCAAAAGACAGCTCCTGCCCACGGAACTGGGGCTGCTCATCAACGATCTTCTCGCGGCTCATTTCCCGGAAATCGTCGACGTGGAATTCACGGCGAAGATGGAAAAGAGCCTGGATGAGGTGGAAAACGGCACATGCCCGTACCTCAAGGTTTTGGAAGAATTTTACGGGCGTTTCAGCGAGACCTTGAGTGAGGCCCACAAAAAGATGCTGAACCTCAAGGTGGCGGGGCTCCCTACGGGCGTTTCGTGCCCCCGGTGCGGCGGCGATCTGCACATTCGGTTCAGCCGCACCGGCCCTTTTCTCGCCTGCGGCAATGCGCCCGAATGTTCCTTCACGTCCGACTACCGCCGGGACGACAAAGGCCGTATCCAGCTCGTGGAGCCGGAACCTTCAGGGCAGGTGTGCGACAAGTGCGGCAGTCCCATGGTCTTGAAAAAAGGGCGCTTCGGGGAATTCCTTGCCTGCAGCGCGTACCCACGGTGCAAAAACACGAGGCCGGTGAGCCTGGGGGTGCCGTGTCCTCGAGAAGGCTGTGACGGGGAAATCGTGGAACGCCACGCCAAGACGGGCCGAAAATTTTACGGCTGCACGCGCTATCCTGACTGTGACGTGGTGCTGTGGTCTCGGCCGACGGCGCGGACGTGCCCGCAGTGCGGCTCGCCGGCCATGGTGGACAAGGCCGGGAAAAAAGGGGAAAAATATTTCGTGTGTGCCCGTCCGGGGTGCGGTTACAAGACCCCGCAGGAACCGTAGCGGGTGGAAGGATTCGGCGTATGGGGGATGAAGGCTGGGGTGCATGGCTGGGCCCTGCGGCGGCCCTGGTGATCGGATGCTGCCTGGGAAGCTTTTACAATGTGGTCATCCACCGATGGCCCAAGGGGCAGTCCATCGTTTCGCCGCCGTCCCGATGTCCCGGCTGCGGCGCTGCCATCCGTTGGTTCGACAACATCCCGGTGCTGAGTTTCCTCCTCCTTGGCGGCAAGTGCCGTCACTGCCGCGGGGCCATCTCGTGGCGCTATCCCCTGGTGGAACTCCTCACGGGCATCATGGCCGCGGGACTCTACCGCGCCTTCGGATTCACGCCTTCGCTTTTCGTCTTTTTCACCTTCGGATCGCTGCTGCTCCTCATTGCCTTTATCGATTTGGACACGTACCTCATTCCGGACGTGCTGTCCCTGGGCGGGCTGGTTCTGGGCCTGGCAGCCGCGGCCCTCTTTCCCCACGTGCGCTGGATCGATGCGTTCGGGGGCGCGCTGCTGGGCGGCGGCCTTTTCTACGGCGTTGCGTGGGGCTACCAGAAGCTTCGCAACCAGGACGGACTGGGAGGTGGAGACATCAAACTCCTGGCCATGATCGGGGCCTTCATCGGGTGGAAGGGCGTGCTTTTTACGATCTTTTTTTCGTCCGTCATCGGCGCCGCCGTGGGACTGATCGTCATGGTGCGATCGCGCCGGGGACTGGCGGCGCGCCTTCCCTTTGGGCCGTTCCTTTCTTTGGGAGCCATCAGCTATGTGTTTTGGGGGGAAAAGCTGACGGCGTGGTACCTTGGAGCCTTGTAGGACCGTGACGCGCCGTCGTTTTTTCTGTGACTCTTTGGATCTGCCCCGGGAAACCCTGACGCTGGATGCCGACGTGTCCCATCACCTGTGGCGGGTGCTTCGGCATCGGGAAGGGGAGGTGGTGGAACTGTGCGACGGTCGAGGCCGCACGGCCCGGGCCAAAATTCAAGGACACCGGCAGGGCCGGGTGGAAGTGGAGCTCCTGGCCGTGAACCGGGAAGAGCCCGACAGGGTGTGGACGGTGCTCATGGTGCCGTGGGCGCGATCGGATCGAATGGATCTGGTGGTGCGGCAGGCCGTGGAACTGGGCGCCTCTGGGCTGTGGTTTTTCGAGGCGGAGCGCAGCCGATACGCCCTGGAAGGATCCCGCAAGGACAAAAGGCTCGGCCGTTACGAAAAGATCGCGCGGGACGCCTTGTGCCAGAGCGGCCGGGCGTGGCTTCCCGAACTGCTCGGCGAGGATTCCACGGAAGGGGTGCTCGGCCGATTGGGCCGTGAGCCTCCCGGGGAGGACGAAATCCGGATCGTGGCGTCCGAGACCGAGCCTCGAGAAAGTCTGCTCGCCCTGTGGCGGCGTCATCCGCACGCCCGGCGGATCGTGGCGGCTGTGGGGCCCGAAGGGGGCTGGACGGATGCCGAACGGCTGGCTTTTCACGGTCGAGGATTTGTGCCGGTGAGTCTGGGCCGACACGTGCTGCGTTTCGAAACCGCCTGCACAGCGCTTCTGGCCGCCGTCGAGGTGCTCTGGAAACAGGCGTTTTCTCATCAGTCCTAAACTGCAGCGAGGATAGAGACACCATGAAATGCCCCAAATGCGGTTTTGTCGGCTTTGACCATGTGAGCACCTGCGCCAAGTGCGGCAAGGACCTGGACGCGGTGCGTCGGGAGCTGAATCTGTTCGATTTTGCGCCATCGGTCCCGACCTTTATCCTGGATGCCGTTCTCGCTTTGAGCCAGAAGGCCGTCAGCGCCACCACCGCGGCGGCTGCCGTGGCCTCCGCAGCTGCAGGACCGGGCGAATCGTTGGACCTTCTGGGCGAAATCGACCTCAAGGTGGACCTGGACGAAAAGCCCGAAGAGATCACCCTGGAACTCCTGGACGAAGGGGAGGAGGCGCCGGAAGAGCCTGAGCCGGCGGTCGTCGCCGCGCCGGAGGTGCTCACGATGGACGACCTCCCCGCGGGTGAGAGGGCCCTGCGGGAGGACACGCCGCTGTCTGCGGAAGCATGGCCCGAGGCTTTGGACTTGAAGATCGACGGGGACGCCGAGGCGACGCAGGAGCCGGGGGTCTTCGATCTTTCCGACGTGGAAGATGAACCCGAGTTTGCGGCATCGCTGGACGAAGAGGCCATGACCGATGAAGCCCTGGAAAGGCTTCGCCGCGAACTGGAATCGGCCGACGGGATTTTGAAAGATATCGAAAAGGACGGCGTGGCGTTCGCCGAAGCGGAGCCGGCGGCTGCGGCGGTGGAGCCGGAGCCGATCCAGGAGGCCTTGGCCATCGAAGAAGACCTTGCGCTGGACGTCGGGGAACCGGATGCCTTCGATGAGGCTCTTGAACAAGAAGAAAAGGATGAAGATGTGTTCATCCTCATGGAAGAGCGCGACGGCGGGCTGGCCGTGCAGGAATTCAGCCTGGAGGATACCCCGTCGGGGGAGCCGGCGCGCGGGGAGCCCCAAGAGGAAGCCTTTGTTTTGGATCTGGATGCGTTGACGGAAGAGGAGACGCCGAAGCCGGCCGAGGTCGCGGGGGTGGAAAAGGAAGAGCCCGCCGTCGACGGCTTGGTCCTGGAGCTGGAAGACGGGTTTTACATCGAACCCGATGAAGAGGAAGAACGCTGACAAAGTGCTTGACAAGGGTTCGAACGATCCTGTAAGTTCGCGCACGGTTTCGGCGAGGTAGCTCAGTCGGTAGAGCAGTGGACTGAAAATCCTCGTGTCCCCAGTTCGATTCTGGGCCTCGCCACCACACGCATTCATCAAATTTCGGGGTTACCGCCCCAACCATAGAAAAGCCCGCCACCAGCGGGCTTTCCTCTTTTGAGGAGGGGACATCCATGGAATGGCGTATCGCCAGGGTGCAGTATCGCCCGGAAGGAGATCTGCTGGAGCGGCTTCGCCGTGTCACGCTGCTCAAACGCCCCGATGTGTATGTTTACCGGGACGCGGCCATCAGCTTGGAAGAGATCCCGTGCGAGGATCTCTACCCGGCCCAGCGCTACGTGCTGGTGCAGGAGTTGCAAAAGGTCCGCCACCTTCAGTGGGAATTGGAGCGCTTCGGCTTCGATCTGTTTCGGCTCAACGGATACCTGAAAATCTGGCTTGACGGCGAAGAAGACGCCATCGACCTCTTACCGCCCGTGGTGGAAGAATCCGTGGAACGCAACGGCCGGGTGGTGAACCTCATCAACGACGGCATGCACCGCCTGTACTTGGCCTATCTGGAATGGGTGGTCCCCCAGGTGATTGTGGTGCGCGGCGTGCCCGAAGACCTGCCCTATTATGCCTATCCCATCCCGGAAAAATGGAAGGGCGTGCAGATGGTGAAGGATCTGCCGCCGGGATACATCAAGAAATGGCACCGCATTCGAGATCACCATTCCCTGTATCGGAACTTCAATTCGGCTTTCGACAACGTGGGGGCGCCTCGAGGCTATTTTACCGCCTCTTAAGGCGGCATCCCGAAGATGGGGACGGGCCGTGGCGACCATGACGGACACTCTCAAGCAAGGGGCTCTTAAAGGGCTTTCGGGATTTTTCTGGATGGCCAAGATCGTCGTCCCCGTGTCCTACGGGACCGCCATTCTGGCGTGGACCGGGGTGCTGGACGCTCTCACGGTCCTGCTGAAGCCCTTCATGCACCATTTGGGCCTTCCGGCCGTGGGGGCCGTGCCCTTGATCGTGGGGGCTCTGACCAGCGTTTACGGCGGGATCGCCGCCATGTCCGTCCTGCCGTTCACCACGGGTGAAATGATCCTTCTCGCCAATTTCATCCTCATCTGTCACAACATGATTCAAGAAACCATCATCCAGTCCCAATCGGGCATCAAGGCCTGGAAGGCCGTGACGGTGCGGGTCCTGGCCGCCGTGGCTACCGTCTACGTCCTGCAGTTTTTCATCGGAACGACGCCCCACGACGACGTGCCGGCGGGAATCGCCCAGCCGGCGATTCGGCAGGGCTTCGTGGACATGACCCTGGCCTGGGGGGTGTCCACGGCACGGCTCTGCCTGAAAATTTTCGTCATCATCATGGGCATCATGACGGTGTTGGAAGTGGCCAAAGCGAAAAACTGGATCACGTGGATCGTCAAGGCGACGAGCCCTCTTTTACGGATCCTCGGCCTTTCCCAGCGCGTGGGGGTGCTGTGGATGACGGCCGTGGTTTTCGGCTTGGCGTACGGCGGGGCCGTCATTGTGGAAGAAGCGAAGAATGCGGACCTCACGCCCGAAGATTTGGAATCCCTCCATCTTTCCGTCGGCGTCAATCATTCCATGGTCGAAGACCCCATGCTCTTTCTGCCGTTGGGCCTCCCGGCCTTTTGGTTGTGGGTGCCGCGCCTCGTGACGGCCGTCTGCATCACGTGGTGCCTCTCCCTTGGGATTCACCTCCTGTCTTCCAGGGCCAGGGCGATGAGGCGGTCCAGCAGCTGAGGAAACGAAATGCCGGCGGCGGCGGCGGCCTGGGGAAAGAGACTGGTTTCGGTCATTCCCGGAATCGTGTTGGTTTCCAGAACGTAAATCTTTTCTTCCGCAAGGTCCACCATCATGTCCGTGCGGCTGTAGCCGCGGCAGCACAGGGTTTGGTGTGCCCTGACGGCCAATTCCTGGGCCTTTCGAGTGAGCTCCGGGGAAAGCCGGGCCGGGCAGATTTCACGGCTCGCTCCCGGTGTGTATTTGGCCTCGTAATCGAAGAATTCGAACTGCTCCCCCGGCACGATTTCCACCAGGGGCAAGGCCTGCAGCTCGTCGTTTCCCAGAACGCCTCCCGTGACTTCCACTCCCGGGATGTATTTTTCCACGAGGCATCGCCGGTCGTAGGCCCACGCCTTTTCCAGGGCGCCGGGCAGAGCGCTTTCGTCGCGAACGATGCTCAAGCCGATACTGGAGCCTTCGTGCTCGGGCTTGACCACCACGGGCAAGCCCAGCCGTTGCGCAACGGTTTTCGGAGCGGGGGGATGGGTTCGATCGGCGATGATGTAGGGGGCCACAGGAAGGCCTTCCTGTTCGTAGAGGCGCTTGCTGAAGATTTTGTTCATGGCGAGAGCGCTCCCGAGCACGCCGCTTCCCTGGTAGGGGATGCCCAGGGAGTCGAGAAAGCCCTGGATGGTGCCGTCCTCGCCCAGGCGGCCGTGGAGGATGATCAAGGCCACGTCGATGCGGGCGGCGTCCTGAACGAGGCGGGGCAAATCGTCCCGCGGATCGTAGCGGGTAATGTCGTACTTGTCCTTATCGAGGGCCTCATAGACCTGCCGGGCGCTCTTCAGGGATACCTCCCTTTCCGCGGAAACCCCGCCGGCCAGCAAAGCCACGCGCAGTTTGCTCGTCGCCATGCACTCTCCTCCTTGTCTTCATGCCGTCGTGCCGTCGTGTCCGCCCGCTGAAGGCCGTGGGACCTTGCGGGCTTCATCGGCGAGCCGTTCCGGGCTGATGGGGGTGTGGGCGAAAAGTTTTCGCTCCAGCATGTGATAGAGCGCCCAGCGGCGTTCCAAAAACGCTTTCCTTTCGGGGGTCTTGCCGTATCGAGCCACGAGGTCCGCAAAGCGCACATCGAGGGTGACGATTTCGTCGTGTTTGACGCGCTTGTCCGCGTAGTTGACCACCAGCGATTCCGAAAAGGGTTCTTCCAGCATGGACGGCTCGAGTTCGATATGATCGCGCACAATGGGCGCAACGGCGCCGAATCCCCACTGTTCCAGCAGGGCGGCGCCGAGCCGGGCGTGGTTTTCCCCCGTTTTCAGAGAGATCTCTTTGGCGATATCGTGCAGCAGCCCGCCGGCCCAGAGCAGAGCTTCGTTCAAAGGTCGGCCGGTGCCGTTGAGATGCCGGGCCAGCGCCACCGCGCATCGGGCGACTTGCGTGCTGTGGGCCACGATGTGGGGCGGGACGCGCGCCGTCTTCAAAAGCTCCAAGCATTCGATCATGGTGGGAATTTTCAATGAAACACCCCCTTCCGCACGTGATTTCCTCCGCAGCCTACCACAACCGATGGAAGATTCAAGCCGCGGGCGCCTTGACGGCGGCCTTTGTTAAAATGTGGTGAAATTTTTCGAAAGGAAGAGAATGGAGGAGTTCCGGGAAAACGGTCGGTTGACGTCCCCCCGGGGGGACACGACCAAAAAGGTGATATCGCGACGGAAAACATCCCGTCCATAAACGAGTCGCGAATCGCGCACTTGCATGGGATGGGCGGCTAAGATCTGTGCATCGCGAAAGAATTTCTTTTCAAACGCGGCGTCGCCCCCGGCGGCAGATGGACGCAGACGGACTTTGACCTCCGCCGCCAAAGACAGTATCAACAGAACCCGACAAGGCACGGGGCTCAGGCTGTCATTCGCTCGGTTTCTAACAACATTCCGTACGGTTCCATTCACGAGAACTCCTTTGCACCCTCCGCCGCTCGCGGGATCGCCCCGAGGCGTTTCTTCCCGGACGCCTGAGGTGCGGGCTTTTCGAGGGCGGCAGGGGGACCGGTTTTCCAGGGAGGCGTTTGGTGATGCAGAACGAATGGAGTGCCGTTTGCGAGAGGCTCAAACAAGGGCTTTCCAAGGGCCAATACGACTTTTACGTCGCCACCTTGACATTCGTTCGCTTCGACGGGCATTGCCTCACCCTGGGGTGTCGGAACAAATTCCACGCCGACTGGGTGCGCGTCCATTTGTCCCGGCGCATTCTCGAAGCGGCTCGGGAGCGATTTCCCCAATTGGCCGAATGCCGGTTCGAAATCCAGCCGCACACCCCGGAAATCGACGGGGAAGATGAGGACGATCGTGTGGGCGAGCGCGTGTCGCCGCAGCTGTCCTTTCTCGACATCGGCCAGCCGGCGCGTTCCGTGTTCAATCCCCGGTTCACCTTTGACCAGTTCGTCGTGGGCCATTCCAACCATTTCGCCTATGCCACCTGCAGGGCCATGACGGGCCAGCGGGGGTTCCATCACCAATCCGTCTACCTCATGGCCGACCCGGGGCTGGGCAAGAGCCACCTGACGCATGCGGTGGGCAATTTCCTCATGCAGCAGGCGCCATCCATGCGGGTGCGTTACGTCACGGCGGAACAGTTCACCAACGAAATGGTGTCCGCCTTGAAGCGGGACCGCATCGAAGAGTTCAAGAAAGCCTACCGGGACGGGTGCGATGTGCTGTTGCTGGAAAAGGTGGAATTTTTCAGCGGCAAGCGAAAGATTCAAGATGAACTCATCTACACGCTTGATGAGCTCCTGGATCGAGGCCGGCGGATCATCTGCACGGGAAAGACCTCTCCCAAGGACATCCCCAAGCTCAACCGCGAACTGCGCTCCCGCCTCGGCGGCCTTCTCATGGCCCCCATCGACCGGCCGGACTTCGATACCCGCAAGGAAATCATCCGGCGCAAGGCGGCCTACGACAATGTGCAGCTGCCCATGGACGTGGTGGAATTCCTGGCCGATCGCGTGACCGGCGACATCCGTCGGCTGGAAAGCTGCCTGGTGGGGCTCATGGCCAAGAGCAGCATTCTGGGGGTGCCCATCACCCTGGGGTTGGCCCATGAGGTGACCCAAACGATTTTGGAATACCTGCCCACGCTGGACATCGGTCATGTGAAGAGCGCGGTATGCAAGAGTTTCGGCTTGAGCGAGCAAGACCTGGAGTCCAAGGCGAGAAGCCGGCGCATTTCGGAAGCGCGGCAGTTGGCCATGTATTTGTGCCGCAAATACACCAAGGAATCCCTGAACGGCATCGCCCAGGCCTTCGGCCGAAGCCACAGCACCGTCATTTACGCCATCAAGAAAGTGGACCAGGAACTGAGCCGCAAGAACAGCCCCATGAAAAAGCACGTGGAACACGTCTCCCGCCGCATTGAAACGCGCTGCCTGGACGATTGATCCAATCGAACAATGTCGGTTGGGGTGCGCGCAGCGAACCCCAACGCCCATGGATCCCGGCCACGGTTTGTCCCCCATGGACCAAATACGGCCGATGCCCCGAGTGGGCGTGTTACGCCCCTTCGGGGCTTGAATTATGGGGATGTGGCACCGCGGGGACCCAGGGCTGCGCCCTGGGCTGGCATCCTTGGCCCCTTCGGGGCCATGATGGATGGGGATGGGTGGCCGCTTGGGGGTGGTGTTTGGATGGGGGCATGCCCTTTCCCAGGGCTGCGCCCTGGGCCGGCATCCCGCGCCCCTTCGGGGCGATGATGGATGGGGATGGTTGGCTGCCCGGGGGGGTGGTGTTCGGATGGGGGCATGCCCTTTCCCAGGGGTGCGCCCTGGGCCGGCATCCTTGGCCCCTTCGGGGCGATGATGGATGGGGATGGTTGGCTGCCCGGGGGGGTGGTGTTTGGATGGGGGCATGCCCTTTCCCAGGGCTGCGCCCTGGGCTGGCATCCTTGGCCCCTTCGGGGCGATGATGGATGGGGATGGTTGGCTGCCCGGGGGGGTGGTGTTCGGATGGGGGCATGCCCTTTCCCAGGGCTGCGCCCTGGGCCGGCATCCCGCGCCCCTTCGGGGCTGGCATTGACGAGGGTATGCCCTTTTGTGATTTTGTTGGGGTTCGCTTCGCTCACCCCAACCTACGGTCTGGTGCCGTCCAGGGGCGAGGCACAGAGATCGCGGGTGAGCTCCGCGAGCCATCGAGCCACGGCCCGGTTCATGGCTTCGGTGAACCCTTGCGGGGACGCCCCCTCCGGCACGGGTTCGCGCACCCGATAATCCTTTTCATAGACCAGCGTCTTCGGCGTCGTTTCCCGCCACAAAAAGACCCGCACATCCAAGACCGCTTCCGCGCGTGCCTCCCGCCGATAAAAGGCAAATTCACGGATATGGCCTCCCAGGTGCAGTTGGGGCGAAAAGGCCGCACTGCCGGGCCGATCCACCACGGAAAAGACCCGGGCCCGGGAAAGGGCTTCCAGGATGACGTGAGCCGACATTTCCCCGGGAGTGGCGATCCACCGGTGCCGGGAGGACAGTTCCACCATGTTGGGCTCCCGCAGCAGCACCAGAGCCGTTCGATCATAGGGCGGAGCACCGTCCAGGGGCCAGACCCGCAACGGTTCGGATTTTGTGCGGCCGCACGGCATCGCCGAGTCCGGCTCGGAAGCCCGAATCTGATAATAGACCGGCGGCGTTCCGGGAGCAAAAAGGGCGCCGCAGCCGCCCACCGCCGTCGCTCCCAACAACACGCCCAGGATCAGGAGGTTTTTTTTCATGGTTCCCGCTTTTCAAAGGGGTCTTGAGATCGTCCGGGAAAGAGCATCTTTTCGGGTTCTTCCCGGAGGGTTCGCACCGTCGTCGTGAACTGATCCAGCAAGTTTTTGAGCGCGTAAAGGTCTTGGTTCAGCAAAAGCAGGGTTTCGTTCGTCTGCGTTTTCCATTGGGTCATGGTTTTCTGCGTTTCGTCGGCCAGTGCGGCCACATGGCGGCTCGTTTCATCCAAACGCCCCGGAGGAATTTCCTCCAGTCTTTGCGCGAGGGTTTGCCCCGCCCGGCGTGCGGCCGCCACGGCGGCCCCGAACTCCTTCAGCCCGCCTTGAAACTCGGCCGACCCCACGACCTTTTCCAAGCCGGCGGCCGTACGGGCCAGGCTTTCCGTTCCCTGGCGGATGTTTTTCACGGTCTGCGCCAGATCGTCGCTGCTGAGAAGGCTGTCGACGGAAAGCCCCACCTTTTTCCACTGGGCCGTGAGCCCTTCCAGATCCATGGCCAGGATTTTCCCGTAGAGGCTTTCCATGGCCATTTTCAGTTCCTGAATTTCCGACGGGTAGGAGCGGATCAGGCGATAGGGGGGCTGAAAATCGATCTTGGGGGTGAGGGCGTCGATGTTGGGCGGGGCCAGATCGATTTCCAGGAAGCGCAGGCCCGTCAGTCCCTGTTCTCGAAGCCGTATGGACAAAGTGTCGTCGATGGCGAAATCGGGCCGAAGATGCATGACGACTTCGATCAAGCGCCCGTCCGGTCCGAGGCCGACGGAGACGACCCGCCCGACGGCCACGCCGCGGTAGTTGACGATGGCGTCCTTCTGAAGGCCTTTGACCGATTCGGCAAAATAGGTCACGTAAACTTCTTTGGCCTCGAACAGATGGGACGCCCCGAGCCAGATGAGGGCCGCCGTTCCCAGAGCGCCGCACGAGAGGACAAAAAGACCGATTTTGAAAGGACTCACAGGCCGACCCACGACATCCTCCTCAACCTTCGGCCGCGGCCGACGAGGCCCCGGCGCGCAGCAGGCGTGGTTGGCGATGGAAAAACGCGCGGACTCGAGGATCCGCGCTGTCCTTTTTCAGTTCGTCGGGACGACCGACGGCGATGATGCCCTTGGCGGAGCCGTCCAGCATGAGGCACCGGGTGGAAATGGCCTCGATGCTGGCCAGTTCGTGCGTGATGACCACCATGGTGATGCCCAGGGCTCGGTTCCATTCCAAAAGGAGCTCGTCCAGTTCGGCCGCCGTGATGGGATCCAAGCCGGCGGAGGGTTCGTCGCAAAACAGGATCTCCGGGTCCAGGGCCATGGCTCGCGCCAGAGCCGCCCGCTTGCGCATGCCGCCGCTCAGTTCCGCCGGCATGAAATGGGCGTAATCGGTCAGGCCCACCATTTCCAGTTTAAAGCGAACGATGTCGGCGATCAAAGAAGGCGGCAGATCCGTGAATTCTTCTAAAGGCATGGCCACGTTGTCCGCGATGGAAAGCGATCCCAAGAGCGCCCCGTACTGGAACAAGACCCCGATATGCCGTCGCATTCGATCCAGCGCCGCGCTGCGGCCCGGCCCGGTGATGTCGGCGCCCCGGATCCGCACCGATCCCGCAAGGGGGCGGATGAGGCCGATCAAGGCCTTGAGCAGGGTGCTCTTGCCGCACCCGCTGCCGCCGAGCACGGTGACGATTTCCCCTCGATGGACCGAAAAGGTCACGTCCTTGAGCACGAGGTGTTCCCCATAGCCGACGGTCAGCCCGTCGGCCTGGATCATCACGTCGGCGGCTCGGGGAATCACCTCGTCCATGAGAGCGCCTCGACCTCAAATATCGAACACGTGGAACAGCACCGTAAAGACCGCATCCGCCAGGATAATGCAAAAAATGGACGTCACCACGGCCGATGTGGTCATGCGGCCCACACTGTCGGCGGATTTTTCCGTCTGCAGGCCGCGAAGGCAGCCCACCAGGGCGACCAGGATGGAGAAGGCGAAACTTTTGACCAGCCCGGAGAGGACATCGGCCGGGGAGAGAATTTCTGCGGCTTCCAGAAGAAAGCTGGCGGGGGTGAGGTCCAAGCCCAGAGCGCCCACCACCATGCCGCCGAAGATGCCCGAGGCGTTGGCGAAAAGAGTGAGCAAAGGCCCGGAAAGGGCCAGGGCGTTCACCTTGGGCATGATGAGAAATTCGGTGACGTTGAAACCCATGACCGTCAGGGCGTCCACTTCCTCATTGACCCGCATGGTGCCGATTTCGGCGGCGAAGGCCGCCGCCGAACGGCCCGCCAGAATGATGGCCGTCATGAGGGGGCCGAGTTCCCTGGTCAGGGCCAGACTCACCAGGTCCGCGACGAAGATGTTGGCGCCGAACTGCCTGAGCTGAACGGCGGCTTGGAAAGCCATGATCAAGCCCATGAGAAAGCTCACGAGAAAGATGATGGGCATGGCTTCGGATCCCGACCGCTGCACGTAGTAGAGGACCTCTTTGAGGCGGAACCGCTTGGGCTGCAGGCAGCAGGGAAAAAAGGCGACGGTCACGCTGCCGACGAATTGGATGAGTTCCCTGACGTCCTGAAGGGTTTCCAGGGTGAGGCGGCCGAGCCGTTCCAGGGGGTTCGCCGCGGTCTTTTGGGGAAGGCTTTTCTTTACCCCAGGGCGATCCAGTCCGCCGAAGGCGAAAAACGGACGAAGGGATTCGGGGACATGGGTCAGCTCATAAGGAATGGCGGCGGCGGCGCATCGATCCCGAAGGCTTTTAAGCAGAACCAGGCCGGCGCTGTCCACGGCATCCACGCCGGACAAATCGACGCGCACGGCTCTGACGGAGGGGTCTGCCAGAAGGTTTTGGAGGGTTTTCCAGTGGTCGGTGACGGTCTTGAGGGTCAAGGGGCCGGTCGGCGCCCAGAGGCGGCGTTCCGTCCCCCCGCCCTCCCTAGGCGGTCCAAGGCCTGTCATGGATCAAAGCCCGGCACCATGGCGCTCATCCGCTGTGGTTGATCCGGTCCCGCAGGACCCCGGAACACTTGAAGGTCACGACACGGCGCGGCGGCAGAAGGATCGGGTCCCCGGTCTGCGGGTTCCGCCCGCGGCGCTGATTTTTCTGCTTGACGCTGAATTTGCCGAATCCGCTGATGAGGACGTCTTCGCCGTCTTCGAGGGTCTGCTTGATGATCTCGAAGAGGGTTTCCACAATCTGGGCGGATTCGGCCTTGGTAAAAACATTTTCCGCAAAGAGGTTTTCGACGATCTGCGCTTTGGTCAGGGTCATCGTCCGTCCTTTCCTTTTCCGAGGATCACTGTGGCCGCGGGGTTTCCGCGCCCACTCGGACCAAAGACCGGATCTTCCGTCCAGCTTGAGGATTCTTAAAGGATAATCCATCGGATTTCAATACAAAAATGGGACCGTCGGTTTTCCCGACGATCCCATCGTCACGTCCACGGATGGTGGCGGTGCAGGGCTTCGAACCCCGGACACTGCGGATATGAGCCGCATGCTCTGACCGACTGAGCTACACCGCCATTTTTCGGCCCTTTCTAAAGAATTCCGCCATAGCTGTCAATAGTCAAAAAGAGTCGGGCCGCCCCTGAGCCGCTGTCTTTTCTCATGGCGATTGACAAAAGAAAGGGTCTTGAGTTTAATGCCCTAAGCGCTTGAAGGAAGAAAACATTTGGCCGTGCGGCATTCGACGGGCTCAGGGTGCGGTGGAAAAAGATCGGGGAGGTCTTAAGGGATCCATGTATGAAGTCAAGGTGATGGCCGATTTTGCCGCGGCCCACAACCTGCGCAATTTTCGAGGCCGCTGTGAAAACCTTCACGGCCACAACTGGAAAGTGGAAGTCACGGTTCGCGGGGACCGGCTGGAAGAAAGCGGCGTGCTGGTGGATTTCGGCGAGGTGAAGGACGCCCTGCGCAAGGCCTTGCACCAGCTCGATCATCAGTACCTCAACGATCTGCCTTTCTTTCAGGACAAAAACCCTTCTTCGGAACTCATCGCCCGGTTCCTTTTCGAGACCCTGGCGGCCGTCGTGGACGGGCCGCACCGGCGCCTTCACAGCGTGTCCGCGTGGGAGTCCAAGGATTCGTGTGCCACCTACTACGGGGATCGTTAGCAGCCGCCCTTTGGAAAAGAAGGAGCAGATCATGAGTCGACGCGCGCAGCTTCCCGCCGCAGCTCCAGCCGTTGCGACGAAAAGGGTTTTGAGGCTCTTTGTCCTGTGCGTCTTGTGCCTGAGTGGCATCCTTTTCCTCGGCAGGGACTCCATGGCTCTCCAAAAACACACCTTGGAATCGGCCGCTCCGGCGCCGTCCCATAGCCCCTCGTCCGAAACGAGCGCCCCGGCGGCAGCGGGACAGGCCCCGCCCGCCGCCCCTTCCGCCCAAACAGCTCCCGGCCCGTCTCAGCCTGCGCCCAGCCCGGCCGCCGAGCCCAAGCCGAGCGGGGCCGCACCGGCGCAAACGCCGGCGCCCAAGACCCCGGCGGTGTCCCAACCCGCTCCGGCGCTTAAGCCGGAACCCCACGCGCCCACCCTGCCCGGGCATGCGGAAGAAGAAAAACACGAAGAACACGGCGTGGTGCTTCCCCAGATTTCTCCCACACCCGGCGTCACGTTTGTGGAAACCATGATCGCCCTGATGGAATATGAATTGAAAGGCCGGTTTCTGGGCTGGCGCCCCAACGATCTCATCGTGGGTCGGTTTACCGACAACATCAACAACTACCAACTGGGCGTCTTGGAAGCCATGCGGTTTACCACCCTGCGCCTCAAGGACAGCCTAACGCGCATGGGCGAGGCGGATACCTACGATCGCGACCTGGAAGACGCTCTCAACCTTTTCATGAACAAAGCCACCCTGTTCTGGTTCCCGTCGGCGGAAACCTCCTACGGCGAAGCCGTGGACCATCTGAAAAAGTTCCTGGAAAAACTGAAAACAGGACGGCGCAACTTCTATTACCGGGTCGATAACCTCATGTCGCTGATGAAATCCTATGGCGACCTTCTGGGCAACGTGAACAAGAGCCTCATCATCGACCGGTATCCCGACGGGCGCTCCGTGAGTTGGTTCGCCGTGGACGACTATTTTTACTACGCCAAGGGCGTCGCCCACGTCATGTATGAAATTCTGAAAGTGGTCCGCGTCGGGTTTTACGAGCAGCTGGTCACCTTGGATGCCGTGGATATCATGGATGAAATCCTCCACGAGCTCCATCGCGCGGAACAAATGGACCCGTGGATCGTCCTGGACGGGGACCTGGACGGCTTTCTGGCCAACCACCGGGCGAACCTCAATGCGCCCCTTTCGGAAGTGGCGCACCTGATCACCATTGTGAGCCGGTTCTAGCGTTCCGGGGCCTGACGTCGGTTGGGGTGAGCGCAGCGAACCCCAACCCTCAAACCCGCCCAAGCCCTGAGGAGCGTGGCCGAAAATGCCGTCATGACTCAGGGCCTTTCATCTTAGAAATGCACCACAGAGACACAGAGGGCGCAGAGCTTTCTTTTTTGTGCCGCGCCGCAGAGAAGGCGGTGCGGTACAAGAAGCACCCTTCGGAAAGCTTTCCGAGGCCCCCCACGCTTTCCGCCTGAGGCCACGTCCGTTTTCGGACAGCCTTCTACCGCCTCTCCTTTTCCAAAGCGTCCAGGAACTTCTTTTCCTGCTCGAGATAATAGGACACCTTTTGCGGCTTCTGAACGATGGCCTGCCGAATGGCCGCCAGGGCCTCTTCGTAACGGCCGTTGACGTAGTAGGCTTCCGCCAACGTATCCAGAACGTAAGGGTCCGGCTGTTGCGCGGCGGCTTGTTCCGCCAGTTCCAAGGCCCGCTGCGGGTTTCGGTAGGGCGGCGGGGCCGTGGCGTAAAGCCAGGCCAGATTGTTTTGGATTCCCGGATGGTTCGGGGCGAGGCGCAGCCCTTTTTCCAAAATGAGCCGCGCGTCACGGTAGCGCTGCCGCTGCATGAGCAGCCCGCTGTAGGCCATGTAGAGTTCCGGTCGTTTTTCGTCCAGCTTCAGTTCCGCTTCGAGGATGTGGAGCTGAATATCCTGGCGCCAGGCCTGGGCCTTTTCGGAATGGCGAAACTGAACGGCGCCGTGGATGAGCAGTCCGAGCCCGAGGAAAAACACGGCGGCGGAACGCAGGAGTTTTCGGTCGTGTGCCGCGATGAGATCCGGGTTGGCGGTGGCGGCGAGAAGCATGTGAATCCGCTCGCGGATGCTGTAATGATGCCAGCTGGGAAGATCCTCGATGCCTCCGCTGTGGTAGGCGATCTTTTGCAGGGACGAGACCAAGGGGGAAGGATCGCCCAGGGTTTTCAAAGCGAATAGGTCGGCTTGGCGTTCGCACGTGCGCATGAAGTAGCCGAAGAGGTAGCGGAAGTACAGCACCAGCAGGGCCAGGACCGGAATGCTGTAGATGATGCTGAAAAGATTGTGGGCCACACTGTCCCTGGACAGCACCCATTGCAGCACCCATTTCTGCTGCAGGAAAGCCAGCAGCACAATGTCGTGGAAGGCGCCGGCGGCGGCAGCGTAGGCAAGGAAGAGGGATAAATACAAGAGGGCGTGGAAGCGCTTGACGTGGCCCATTTCATGGGCGACCACGGCTTTGAGTTCTTCCTCGTGGAGCAGGGCCAGAAGCCCTCGAGTGATGAGGATGTATCGAAACCGGGGCAGGATCCCGAGAACGGCCGCCGAAAAATGATCTCCACCGTAAAGAGGCCACAGCAGAAAGTCCCCGAGCCGAAATCGGTGGGATCGGCAGAACTCTTCGAGGCGACGTCGAACGGGGGAATCGGGCACGGGCCGGCAGCGCCAGAACCGGACGATGACGGGTGGCGAAAGGCACAGAAAGAGGCTGAAGACCAGGCCGAAGAGGACGATTTGGCCCAGTTCCGAAGCGAAGAAGGCGGGAAGATGGACCCATTGGAGCGCGTCCAGCACCAGGGCGATGAAAAACCAGGGAAAAAGCAGCGCCGAGTAAAAACTGAAATGCCCTTTGATAAAGGCCGCCCGTCCCGTGCTCGTGCCGGTCAGGCGTCGATGGAGCGGATAAGCCCAGTACCAGATCGCCGCCAGGTGCAGCATGTAGATCGCCAACCCCACGAGGCCCGAGACGGTGGACGATCGGGAAAAGCCAGGCACCCATTGGAAGAGATCCTTGACATTGAGCACGAAGACGTCCAGGGCGAGAAATCCCAGGGCCAAGACGGAAAGACGCCCCTGCAGCCTGTAAAACCGCGCCGCCACCAGATCCTGCGGAAGGCCTTTGTGCCATGCCGCGCGCAATCGCCCGAAAAGCACCGCGCACAGGAGCACGAAGGCGGCGAAAACCAACGCCGCCAGGGACAAGTTTTTCACCGGCGGCCGCAACGCCTCGTTTCCCGATTCCTGCAGGGAAAAGAGCACCAGAGCCACAATGAAGGTGAGGATTTGTCCGTACATCAGTCGGTCGCCTGCTCCAGGAAACGGGACAGACGCAGAGCGGATTCCTCCGGAAAAGGGTGGGCGTGCGCTAAGAAGCCCAGGCGATGCAAACCCCAGGGGATCGCTCGAAGGGGATCGGGCGCGACGGCGTCCAGCCCTTCCCGCAGCACCTTCATGACGGCCATGTAACCCAGGGTGTCCCCCGCCCGCGCGCTTAGGCTCTTTCGGTCCAGAAGTTTTCGCCACAGGCGGGGCGCCAGGTTGGCTGAAAGCGACACCACCCCCGTGGTGCTGGGGTATTCCAGAAAGGTGTGTTCTTCCCCGTCCATCAACCCGAAGTCGGGGCGTTTCACCACGGCTTTGGCGTAGTGGAAAACGCGTTTGAAGGATCCGTGGTGAATGAGGCCCAGGATGCGGGGATTGAGCGCCAGGGCCTTCAGGACGCTGGTGCGCAGGTTCACGTGCCGGCCCCAGGCTTTCAAAGGACGGACCCGTTCGGGATCGTTTTCGAGGACGAACGGCCGATGGGATAACACGCCGAGTTGCTGATAGACGGCGGGAAGACCTCGATTGCCGTGGTAGGCGAGCGGAGTGTCCAGCCAGAGAATGTGGGCGAAACGGGCGTCCTTTTCCAGCCGTTGTTCCAAGTGCTGGACGTTTTCAAAGGTTTCGGCCCGGTCCCGACCCGTGATGCGGACAGCTGTGGGCTGATAGTCCGGAAGGCGCACCACCAGCTCCGGGATTCGATCCAAATCGTGGGCCTGAAGATGCGGCCCGAGCCCGCCGGGGTTCCAGAAAGGGGGGTCGATCACCCACCCGTCCACACACGGGGCCGTGGCCCGAAGAAACGCCGCCCAGTCCAGGGCGTCCGGGTCTTCCGGAATGTAGAGGCGGCACCAAAGGCCCCGCAGTCGGCATTCGGCCATCGTCGTGTCCTAGTGTGAAAAGCGGATCTGTCCTTTTCCCAGAAGGTCGTGCAGGTGCAGGATGCCCACGATGCCGCGGGAAGCGTCCAGGACGGGAAGGACCGTCACCAAGTGCTTTTCCATAATTTCTATGGCTTCCCCCACCTTCCGGTCCGGTTCCACCGCCTTGGGATTGGGGCTCATGACCTGCCGAACCTGTAAATCAACCAGGGACGTGTGTCGTTCCAGGGCTCTGCGAAGATCCCCGTCCGTGAGAATCCCCATGAGCTTTCGGCGTTCGTCCACCACCAAAACGGCGCCCAGGCCCTTTTGCGACATGACGCGGATGGCCTGGGGCAGAGGGCAATCGGCCGGAACCATGGGAATGTCGTCCCCGCGGCGCATGACTTCCATGACGTGCGTCTGCAGCCTCTGGCCCAGTTGGCCTCCGGGATGGTAGCGCCGGAAATCGCCCACCGTGAAGTCACGCTTCTTGATCAAGGCCACGGCCAGAGCGTCCCCCATGGCCAGCATGGCCGTGGAACTGGCCGTCGGGGCCAGCCCGAAGGGGCAGGCTTCCCGGGGCACCCCGGTGAAGATGGCGAGGTCGCTGTGCCGGGCCAGGGTGGACTGCAGGTTTCCCGTAAAAGCGACGATCTTGGTGCCGATGGCCCGAAGGCTGGGCAGGATGAAATTGATTTCGTCGGTCTCCCCGCTGTTGGAAAGGGCCAGCACGATGTCTTCGCTGCGGACCATGCCCAAGTCCCCGTGCATGGCTTCCACCGGGTGCAGAAAGAGGGCCGGGGTTCCCGTGCTGCTGAGGGTCGCCACGATCTTTCGTCCCACAATGCCCGATTTGCCCACTCCCGTGACGATCACCCGCCCGGTGGAGGCGTAGATCCATTCCACCGCCCGGGCGAAGCTTTCGTCCACATGTTCCATGAGGGTCAGAAGGCCTTCGGCTTCGATGTGCAGGACTTCTTTGGCGATCCGCACCAGATCCCGCGCACTCAGCGCCCCGTTGCCATGGGGTCGGCGGGGCGTCGTGGATCCTGAGGCTGCCGCACGCGATGCCCGTTTATTCAAAGCAGTCCTTTCGCACCTCTTCGTGAAACGTCACCGGATAATTCCCCGTAAAGCACGCGACACAATAGGGATGCGCCTGCGGCGTTGCTCCCGCGCCTTGCAAGAGCCCTTCCAGGGAGAGGTAAGCCAGGGAATCCAGCCCGATAAAGGCCCGGATGTCTTCCACGCTGTGCTGCGCGGCGATGAGTTCTCCTTTGGTGGAAAAGTCGATACCGTACGGGCATGGATGCCGGTGCGGCGGGCAACTCACCACCATGTGCACCTCTCGGGCTCCGGCTTCCCGCAACGTCTTGATTCGAGTGCGCGTCGTCGTGCCTCGAATGATGGAATCTTCCACGATGATGACCCGCTTGCCTTTGAGGATTTCCCGGACCGGGTTCAGCTTGATGCGCACGCTGAAATCGCGCATGGTCTGGGACGGTTGGATGAAGGTCCGACCCACGTAGTGGTTTCGAATGACCCCCATTTCCAGCGGGATTCCCGATTCTTCCGAATAGCCCAAGGCGGCATAGGTGCCCGAATCGGGAAAGGGCATGACGAGATCGGCCTCGATGGTGTTTTCCTGGGCCATGAGGTGCCCAAGTCGCTTTCGGCAGCTGTAGACGTTTTGCCCGAAGATGGTGCTGTCGGGGCGGGCGAAGTAGATGAACTCAAAAATGCAATAAGCGCTGGGCACCGGATCGAAAGGCTTGAGGGATCGCAAGCCGTTTCGATCGATGATGACGATTTCTCCCGGTTCCACGTCGCGGATATAGGCCGCTTCGATGAGGTCCAGGGCGCATGTTTCCGAGGACAGCACGTAGCTGCCGTTCATCTGGCCCAGGCACAAGGGGCGAAAGCCTCGAGGGTCGCGGGCGCCGATGAGGGTGTCCCGGGTGCAAAGCACCAGGGAATAGGCGCCTTCCACCTGCGCCAAGGCGTCCGCCAGGGCTTCTTCCAGCCCGTAGCGCAGCCGACGGGCCAGAAGATGGACGATCACTTCCGTGTCCATGGTGGACTGAAAGATGGTCCCTTCCCGTTCCAGTTCGCGGCGCAGCCGGGCGGCGTTCACCAGGTTGCCGTTGTGGGCGATGCCGTAATACTCGTTTTTATGGAGCACGACGAAAGGTTGGGCGTTGGCGAGCCGGGACGATCCCGTGGTGGAATAGCGCACGTGGCCGATGGCCAGGTGGCCCTTGAGCCCCTGCAGGGTGTCTTCCTTGAACACTTCGGAAACCAGCCCCATGTGCTTGTAGTCGTAGATGTGACAGCCGTCCGAGGTGGTGATGCCGGCGCTTTCCTGCCCGCGGTGTTGCAGGGCGTAGAGGCCGAAGTAGGCGAGCTTGGCGGCTTCGGGATGCCCAAAGACGCCGAAGACGCCGCACTCTTCTCGCCGGCTGGGTCGATGGAGGGCTGGATGGGGAAGAACCCGGTGCGCGTTCATGGGCCGTTTTTCCTTACGGTTTGAGCACCCGCTGAGCCAAGTCGCTCGGGGCTGGAAGCCTCTCGATGATAATCCTGAATCGCCCGCACATCCCAATCCCCCGTGCGCAGTTCCGCCACGGCCTGGGCCATGGCTCGAGCCCCGGCGATGGTGGTGGCGTAGGGAAGATTGTAGAAAATTGTCGCGCGGCGGATGTGGTAGGCATCGGAAAACGTCTTCTTGCCGAAACTGGTGTTCACGACGAGCTGCACGTGCCGGTTTTTGATGTAGTCCAGAACGTGCGGCCGCCCTTCGCTGAGCTTGTGCACCTTTTCGGCGGGAACGCCGTGGTCTGTGAGGACGTCGCGGGTGCCCGCCGTGGCGATGAGGCGAAAGCCCATCTCATGGAACGACCGGGCGATGGGGACGACCGCCGCCTTGTCCTTGTCGTGGACACTGATGAAAACGGTTCCCGAAAGGGGCAGGGTGTATCCGGCGGCCATCTGGGCTTTAGCATAGGCCAGGCCGAAGCTGCGGTCGATCCCCATGACTTCGCCGGTGGACTTCATTTCCGGACCTAAAAGGATATCCACGCCGGGGAATCGGGAAAAGGGGAAAACGGATTCTTTTACCGACACATGACGTGGTTCCCTTTCCCGGTCGAATCCCAGATCCCGCAACTTGCGGCCCAGCATGACCTTGGTGGCAATCTTGGCCAGGGGCACTCCGGTGGCTTTGCTGACAAAGGGCACCGTGCGGGACGCCCTCGGGTTCACTTCCAGAACATAAATGCGCTCGTTCTGAATGGCGAACTGGACGTTCATCAGCCCCACGACGCCGAGCCCATGGGCGAGAAGGCGTGTCTGCCGTTTGATTTCTTCCTGAAGGTCCCGGGAAAGGTGGATGGGCGGCAGAACGCACGCGCTGTCCCCCGAATGGATTCCGGCGGCTTCGATATGTTCCATGATGCCGCCGATGACGGTTATTTCCCCGTCGCAAACGGCGTCCACATCCAATTCCACGGCGTCTTCCAGGAACTTGTCGATGAGGATGGGATGGCCGGGGGAAACCGAGGCCGCCACCTCTGTAAAGCGGCGAAGGGACGGTTCGTCGTAGACGATTTCCATGGCGCGCCCGCCCAGCACGTAGGACGGGCGTACGACGACGGGATAGCCGATGCGCCGGGCGGCCTCCGCCGCTTCGTCGGCGGTCATGGCCGTGGCGTTTTCCGGCTGCCGGAGTCCGAGTTTTTGCAAAAGCTGTTGAAAGCGCTTACGGTCCTCGGCCAAATCGATGGCGTCCGGCGTCGTGCCGATGATGGGAACGCCGGCCCGTTCCAGCGGCACGGCCAGGTTGAGCGGCGTCTGGCCGCCGAATTGGACGATGAGCCCCAGCGGTTTTTCGGTCTCCACGATGTGCAGGACGTCTTCCCGGGTCAGGGGCTCGAAGTAGAGCTTGTCCGACGTGTCGTAGTCCGTGGACACCGTTTCCGGGTTGGAATTGACCATGATGGATTCCATGCCCGCTTCCTTGAGGGCGAAGGAGGCGTGGACGCAGCAGTAGTCGAATTCGATGCCCTGGCCGATGCGATTGGGACCGCCGCCCAGAATCATGACCTTGGGCCGGTTCGACGGACGGGATTCGTCTTCCTCTTCGTAGGTGGAATAAAAGTACGGGGTGTAGGCTTCGAATTCCGCGGCGCACGTGTCCACGAGCTTATAGACCGGGCGGATGCCGTGCTCGCGGCGCTCCAGCCGCACGGCGTCTTCGTCCTTTCCCGTCAGTTCCCCGAGCCGCCGGTCCGAAAAACCCCAGCTCTTGGCCAGGCGCAGGCCTTCCGGGTCGGCGATGAGGTTTTCCCGGCGGATGGCCTCTTCCATGTCCACGATCTCGCGAATGTGTTGCAAAAACCATGGGTCGATGGCCGTCAGAGCGTAGACCTCGTCCACGGAAAGGCCCAGCTTAAAGGCTTCCCCGATCTGAAAGAGCCGCCGGGAATTGGGACGGCGCAAGGCCTGCCGCAGCGCCTCCAACCGTTCGGGACCGCCGTTCGAAGCCGGGTCCGAAAAGCCGTACCGGCCGATTTCCAACGACCGGATTGCCTTCTGGAGGGCTTCCTTGAAGGTGCGGCCGATGGCCATGGTTTCGCCCACGGACTTCATGGAGGTGGTGAGAAAATCTTCCGTCTCGGGGAATTTTTCAAAGGTGAACCGAGGGATTTTCACCACCACGTAATCGATGGTGGGTTCGAAGGACGCCTTGGTTTCCCGCGTGATGTCGTTGGCCAATTCGTCCAGGGTATAGCCCACGGCGAGCTTGGCGGCGATCTTGGCGATGGGAAAGCCCGTGGCCTTGGAGGCCAGGGCGGAGGAGCGGGACACCCGCGGGTTCATTTCAATGACGACCATCTCGCCGTCCTTGGGGTTGACGGCGAACTGGACGTTGGATCCCCCCGTTTCCACCCCGATTTCCCGAAGGATGGCCATGGCGGCATCGCGCATCCTTTGATATTCCCGGTCCGTGAGGGTCTGGGCCGGGGCCACGGTGATGGAATCGCCCGTATGGACGCCCATGGGGTCCACGTTTTCGATGGAACAGATGATGACCACATTGTCCATGCGGTCCCGCATGACTTCCAGTTCGAATTCCTTCCATCCCAGCACCGATTCTTCCAGCATGACCTGATGGATCAGGCTGGCGTCCAGGCCGGCTCGGGCCAGTTCCATGAGTTCTTCCCGGTTGTAGGCGATCCCGCCTCCGGTGCCTCCCAGGGTGAAGGCCGGTCGCACGATCACGGGAAAGCCGATGGCGTCGGCGATTTCCCGGACCTCTTTTTCCGTGTAGGCGATCCCGCTTCGGGGCACCCGCAACCCGATGCGTTCCATGGCGTCACGGAACAGCTGCCGGTCTTCGGCTTTCTTGATGGCCTCCACACGGGCTCCGATCATTTCCACCCCGAATCGGTCCAGCACCCCGTGTTCCGCGACACGCACGGCGGTGTTGAGGGCCGTTTGGCCCCCCAAGGTGGGAAGGAGGGCGTCGGGCCGTTCCTTTTCAATGATTTTAGCCACGGCTTCCGGCGTGATGGGTTCGATGTAGGTGCGGTCGGCCATTTCCGGATCGGTCATGATGGTGGCCGGATTGCTGTTGATGAGGACAACCTCGTAGCCTTCTTCCCGCAGGGCTTTGCACGCCTGGGTGCCGGAGTAGTCGAATTCGCACGCTTGGCTGATGACGATGGGACCCGATCCGATGATGAGAATCTTGTGAATGTCCGTCCTTTTGGGCATGGAAAAAAGCTCCGTCGAGGCGGCCTAGGGCCTGTGGGGGTGAGGGGGATCGGCGGGGCCGAGGGCTTTGTCGCGGCGCATCAAATCGATGAAGCGCTGAAAAAGGTAGACGGCGTCATGGGGGCCCGGGGCGGCTTCCGGATGGTATTGGACGCTGTAGGCCGGAATTTCCAGGTGTTCCATGCCTTCCAGGGTGTTGTCGTTCAAGTTGATGTGCGTCGGGCGCACGGGAACATGGCGCAAGGATTCCAAATCGACGCAGAAGCCATGGTTTTGGCTGGTCACTTCTACGCGTCCCGTGCCCAGATCCTTCACGGGCTGATTGGCGCCGCGATGGCCGAATTTGAGCTTGAAGGTGCGGCCTTCAAGCGCCAATCCCATGAGCTGGTGGCCCAGGCAGATGCCGAACATGGGCTTTCGGCCGAGAAGACGCCGCACCGTCTCGATGCCGTAGGTGACCGCGGCCGGGTCCCCGGGCCCGTTGGAAAGGAAAATGCCGTCGGGATCGGCGGCCAAAACGGTTTCTGCAGGCGTGTGGGCCGGAAAGACGAGAACCTGGCAGCCGCAGCGCTCCAGATTTCGCAGGATGTTGTACTTGACGCCGAAGTCCAGGGCGGCCACCCGAAAGCCCGGATGGTCTGTGCGCCACGAAGCGTCGGGCTGCGGGCCGTTGTCCCACCGATACGGGGCGGAGCACGTGACCTTTTCCACCATATCCACGCCCACCAAACCCGGAAAAGCCCGCACCTGGTCCACAAGTTCCCGCACGTTGTCCGTGTCCGTGGCAATGATGCCGCGCATGGCGCCGACCAGGCGGATGTGGCGGGTGAGGCGCCGGGTGTCGATGCCTTCCACGCCCATCACCCCTTGGGATTCCAGGAAGTCGGCGAGAGAACGGCGGCTTCGCCAGTTGCTGGGGAAATCCTGATACTCCTTGACGAGAAAGGCTTCCACCTGGATGCGCGCCGACTCCATGTCCTCGTCGTTGATCCCGTAGGTGCCCGTCAAGGGGTAGGTCATGGTGACGATCTGCCCTTTGTAGGACGGGTCCGTGAGGACTTCCTGGTATCCGGTCATGGCCGTGTTGAACACCACCTCGCCGAGGACGCGGCCTTGTTCGGCGGCGGCGAAAGCTCGGCCTCGAAACACGGTGCCGTCTTCCAAAACGATGAGGGCCGGAGGCCTCTGCCACGGTTTCTTCATGGGATTGTGGTTCCTTCTCCCTGGGGATGCGTTTTTTTCGTCCGCGTCACGAGCCCTTGGAAATCGTGCCATTCTATCGATAAAATCCGCTCTGGCAAGACTCATGCAAACCCCTTGGCGCGCCATCGTGCTTCAAGGCGCTCCAGATCTTCCGGAGTATCGATCCCGTGGGAATCCTTTGGGGAAAGCGCCACGCGGATGGTGTAGCCGTGTTCCAGCGCTCGAAGCTGTTCCAACTTTTCGGTCACTTCCAGAGGGGTTGGGGGAAGGGCCGCAAAGGTTTGCAGAAAATCCGCCCGATAGGCATAGAACCCCAGGTGCTTCAGAAAGCGTAGGGGTTCGTCGGCGTCGTCGCGCCGCCGGGGAATGGGGGCTCGGGAAAAGTAGAGCGCCCGTCCGTTTCGGTCCGTCACCACCTTCACCACGTTGGGATCGATGTACGCCTCGGCGTCTGCCGTTTCATAAGCCAGCGTGGCCATGGGAACCCGGGGATCTTCCAGAGCGGCCTGGACCAGAGCGGCCACCATGGCCGAATCGACTTCGGGTTCGTCTCCCTGGACGTTGACGATCCAATCGGCGGGGCCGAGGCCGAGCTTTCGGGCGGCTTCGGCCAGCCGATCCGTCCCGGTGGGATGGTCCGAGCGGGTCGGGACGGCGTCCACTCCCAGGGAAGCCACCACGGCCAGAATGCGCTCGTCGTCGGAAGCCACGGCGATGCGATCCAACACGGCGCAGCCTCGAAGGCGTTCCACCACCCATTGGATCATGGGCTTTCCCAGAATCGGCGCCAGAGGCTTTCCGGGAAACCGTGTGGATGCATACCGAGCCGGAACGATGGCGGTCACTGCCATGAAACCCTCCCGCGAAACACGCTCTTCTGATAGGATGCCCAACCGTGGTTGCACCGGGGCCCAGCCCAACGCGCCATGGCGCCCTGTAGGTTGGGGTGAGCGTAGCGAACCCCAACATTTTTCTCGACGAAAGGAACCTTACCATTGCCAAACGCCCGTGCAAAGAAGCGAATGGACGCCGCACCCTCCGCTCCCAAGGGATGGTGGACGGCCGACGTGCCCTGCGAGGAAGCCTTGTGCGATGAACTGGCGGCCGTTTTGGCGGAAAAATTCGGCGTCGGCGCCCAGGTGGAAAAGGCCTGGGTACGCCTCTACCTTCCGGCGCCCACCGCCCCCTCCCAATGGAAAAGCCATCTGGAACAAGCCGTGGCGCACTTTCGAGCCGCCTGGGGGTTGCCTCAGAGCGATCCCGTGCGCTATGGGTTCTGCGAAGACGTGGATTGGAACGCACGATGGAAGGAGGGATTCACGCCGCTTCGGGTCGGGCGCCGGTTGGTCATCGTGCCCACCTGGGAACCCTACACGCCCAACCCGGGCGATCTGGTGCTCACCATCGACCCGGGCATGGCCTTCGGCACCGGCCACCATGAAACGACGCGCTTGTGCCTGCGGTGGCTCGAAGACGTGATCGCCGAATGGCTGCATCCCACCCCTCCGTCCCTTTTGGACGTGGGCACGGGATCGGGGATCTTGGCCATGGCCGGGGCCCTTCTCGGATTCCGGCCCGTGCTCGGCGTGGATAACGACCCGGACGCCGTGTGCATCGCCGAAGAAAACCAGGCCATGAACCCCGATGCCGCCTCGGTGCGGTTCCTCACGGGGACGGCGGATGCAGTGCGGGGGACGTTTTCCGTGGTTGTGGCCAACATCCAGGCGGGGCCGCTCATGGCCATGGCGGAGACGCTGGCTCGAAAGGTGGCCCCGGGCGGACGGCTCGGCCTGTGCGGCGTGCTTTCGGACCAGGTCGCCTCGGTACTGTCCCGGTACGAACAGGTGGGATTCCATGCGGAGAACCGGCATCAGGACGGCGAATGGGTTCTGATCGCGTTGCGGGCCCGGTCGTGACGGTTGGTTTGTGAAAAGAAAGGACGGTGAAAATGCAGACCATGGGAAAGGAAGGACAGTGGATCACCGTGGACGATGACGGGCGCTTGCATGTGCCGGATCGGCCTGTGATCGGTTTTATCGAAGGGGACGGCACAGGGCCGGACATTTGGGCGGCGGCGCAAAGGGTCTTGGATGCCGCGGTCCGCGCGGCCTACGGTGGCTCCAGGGAAATCGTGTGGAAAGAACTTCTTGCCGGAGAAAAGGCCGCGGCGCGGACAGGGCAATGGCTTCCGGAGCAAACGGTCGAAGACATCCGCCGGTGCGTCGTCGCCATCAAAGGGCCGCTGACGACACCGGTCGGGGGCGGTATGCGCAGCCTCAACGTGACCCTTCGCCAAGTGCTGGACCTCTACGCCTGCGTTCGGCCCGTGCGCTGGATTCAAGGGGTGCCCTCCCCCATGAAACACCCGGAACGGGTCCACATGGTGGTTTTTCGGGAAAACACGGAAGATGTCTACGCAGGGATCGAATGGCCGGCCGGGTCCAAGGAAGCGGAAAAGGTGCGGGCTTTCCTGTGCGAGGAAATGGGCATCTGTGTGCACGAACATTCGGGCATCGGGGTGAAGCCCATGAGCCGTTTCGGGACGGAGCGGCTGGTGCGTCGAGCCATCGAGTACGCCCTGCAGCGCGGGCTGCCGTCCGTGACCCTGGTGCACAAGGGAAACATCATGAAGTACACCGAAGGGGCCTTTCGTCAGTGGGGCTATGACCTGGCCGCCCGGGAATTCGCCGACCGGACGGTCACGGAAGAAGACGTCTCGTCCCGATGGGGCGGGAAAGTTCCGGCGGGGAAGGTCGTCATCAAGGATCGAATCGCCGATGCCATGTTCCAGCAGGCCCTGCTGCGTCCCGAAGAATACCATGTGTTGGCCACCCCGAACCTCAACGGGGATTATCTTTCCGACGCCTTGGCCGCCCAGGTGGGCGGATTGGGCATGGCCCCCGGCGCCAACATCGGCGACCGATGCGCCCTGTTTGAAGCCACCCACGGGACGGCGCCCAAATATGCGGGTCTGGACAAGGTGAATCCGAGTTCGGTGATCTTGTCGGGAGCCATGATGCTGGAACACATGGGCTGGGTCGAAGCGGCCCGACTCGTGGAAAAGGGCGTGGAACGCACCGTCTCGGACAGGATTGTCACCTACGACCTGGCCCGCCAGATGGACGGCGCTCGGGAGGTGCGATGTTCCCAGTTTGCCGATGCCGTCATCGAACGCCTGGAAACCTAGGGGAATGGCGGCCCCGGGGCGATGCCTGTGCCGGCGTGTTGCCCATCCCTGGGTTCCGCCTCATCCCGGGGCGGTGCCCCGGGATGGAATCCTTCGCCCCTTCGGGGCTGCATGGGGTGGGGGGTGCCCCGGAACCCGGGGCTTCGCCCCGGGCTAGGATGTTGCGCCCCTTCGGGGCTAACTTTGGTTGGGGAGCTTCGCGCGGGAATTCGGGGCACTGCCCATCACGGGGCTTCGCCCCTGAACCCGGGGCGTTGCCCCGGGCTGACCTGCTTCGCCCCTTCGGGGCTAACTTTGGTTGGGGAGCTTCGCGCGGGAATTCGGGGCATTACCCCTGCCGGCGCTCGGTTTCTCCCGGGGCGTTGCCCCGGGAGGGGATCCTTCGCCCCTTCGGGGCTGCATGGGGGGGGAGGGCTGCACCTCGGAACCCGCGGCGTTGCCCCTGGACCCGGGGCGTTGCCCCGGGCTGACCTGCTTCGCCCCTTCAGGGCTATGAGGCGGTCGTGAGGCGGCCACCGACGGCATTCTCCCCGGGAGAAATGGCCCTGCGGGTGCTCCTATCGTTGGCCCTTCGGGGCTGCATGGGGGTGGAGGGCTGCATCTCGGAACCCGCGGCGTTGCCCCGAAGGGGCAAAGGATGCTAGCCCAGGGCAACGCCCTGGGACCCGGTGGCGCCCCCATTTCATTTGAGCCCCGAAGGGGCGAAGGACGCCGCCCGAGCCACCGCCCCGGGACCGGGGCGCGGGTAGCGGTCTCCGTGGATCGGGTTCGGGTTCGGAATGACGCGGGGGGTCGGGGTTGCCGCGGGGTGTTGCCCATCCCGGCACTCGGTTTCTCCCGGGGCGATGCCCCGGGATGGAATCCTTCGCCCCTTCGGGGCTGGATGGGGTGGGAGGTGCCCCCTGAACCCGGGGCTTCGCCCCGGGCTAGGATGTTGCGCCCCTTCGGGGCTGACCTTGGTTGGGGCGCTTCGCGCGGGAATTTGGGGCGTTGCCCATGCCGGGGCTGCGCTTCTCCCGGGGGTGGCCATTATGGAGCGCTGTTTCTCCCGGGGCGTTGCCCCGGGAGGGGATCCTTCGCCCCTTCGGGGCTGGATGGGGTGGGAGGTGCCCCCTGAACCCGGGGCTTCGCCCCGGGCTAGGATGTTGCGCCCCTTCGGGGCTAACCTTGGTTGGGGCGCTTCGCGCGGGAATTTGGGGCGTTGCCCCTGCCGGCGCTCGGTTTCTCCCGGGGCGTTGCCCCGGGAGGGGATCCTTCGCCCCTTCGGGGCTTTGGGGCGGTCATGATGCGCTCACCTATGGCATTCGCCCCGGGCTGACCTGCTTTGCCCCTTCGGGGCTAACGAAAACACGACGGCGGGACCGTGCGGGGCCATCCCCTCGGCTCCGTGCGGCCCGCAACGGAGACCCCATCGCCCATGAAGGTTTTTCCACATGCCCTTTGCCTTTAAACCCCCTCGCCATGAGGGGCTTCGAAGGATCCTCTCCGGAGTTCTTTCCCGGGCGGCCGACGTGCTCTTTCCGCCACGCTGCGCCGCATGCGGCGGACCGCCCCATGATGGGCCGGATGCCACCTGGTGCCGCGCGTGTTTCGAGCATCTCCCCTTTGTCGTCTCTCCCCTGTGCCCCCGGTGCGGCCGTCCTTATGCCTCTTCGGAAGCCATGCCCGATCATCTGTGCGGTGAATGCCTTTCGGATCATTTCCGCTTCGATGCCGCCCGATCGGCGTTGATCTATGAGGGACCCGTGCGGCGGGGCATCCTGCAGCTCAAATTCGGCGGCAAACTCCACTGGGCGCCGGCTCTGGGAAGACTGGCGGCACTCCATCCCCCCACCCGAAACCTTCTGGATCGAAGCGAGGTGATCCTTCCCGTTCCCATGCACCTTCGTCGCGTGCGGCGCCGAGGATACAATCAGGCGGCGCTTCTGGCTCGGTTCGCCGGCCGAATGTGTTCTCGGCCGGTTGCGGTGGACGCCCTCGTGCGGACGCGCTTTACCCGCCCGCAGACGCGCCTTTCGCGACACGATCGATTACGAAACGTGCGCGGCGCCTTTGTGGTCGCCCGACCCGAAACGGTTGCCGGAAAAGCGGTGGTCCTTCTGGACGATGTGTTCACCACAGGAACGACCCTCAGCGAATGCGCCGACGCCTTGAAGGACGCCGGGGCCGCCTGGGTCGGTGCGGTGACCGTGGCTCGAGTGGTCCTCGGGCCCGGGGCGCCGGTTGCCGAGAAAGAGCCGTCGTGACATCGGAAACCGACATGATTTTTCAGAAAATCGTCTCGGGAGGCCAAACGGGCGCCGACCGCGGCGCCCTCGACGCCGCCCTGGCCGTAGGCCGGCCCTGCGGGGGCTGGTGTCCCAAGGGGCGTCGAGCCGAAGACGGCCGGATTCCCGACCGATACCCGCTCCAAGAACACGAATCCCGCGCCTATCAGGCTCGAACGGAAGCCAACGTGCTGGATTCGGACGGAACCCTTGTCTTCACTCGGGGAAAGCCCTCCGGAGGCACGGCGCTGACCATTCGATTGGCGCAGCGCCACAAAAAGCCGTTCCTCGTGGTCTCGTTGGACGGAACGGCCCAACTGGAGGCCGTCGCCGCCCACATTCGGCGGTGGGGGGAGACTCACCGGGTTCGAGTGCTCAACGTGGCCGGCCCTCGAGAAAGCGAAAAGCCGGGGATGCAACGGGCCGTGGAAACCGTCATGCGCCGTGTTTTTGAAGCTTAAGCGTGTTCGAAAACGCCGTCATGACGTCACGGCCTTTGATTTTAAAAATTCACCACAGAGACGCAGAGGGCGCAGAGCTTTCTTTTTTGTGCCGCGCCGCTGAGAGCCCGGCGCGGCACAAAAGAAAAGATGGCTCTGCGTTCTCTGCGTCTCTGCGGTGAATTTTTAAAACAGACGCCGTGAATTCATGTCGCCGCCGCGTCGCCCTGGACCTTCCCCCCAATGAGGAGGCGTGCGAACCATGCGGGTCGAATCCTTCCTTTTCGAAAACCGGCGCGGTCAAAAGCTTTCAGGGCGCCTCGACACCCCCTCGGAACGGCCGCCTCGGGCCATGGTCCTCTTTGCCCATTGCTTTACCTGCTCCAAGAATCTGAGCGCCGTGGTGCACATTTCGCGAGCCCTGACCGAGGCCGGCTATGGGCTTTTTCGGTTCGACTTTACGGGCCTCGGGGAAAGCGAGGGCGACTTTGCCGAAACCCACTTCGTCTCCCACACCGACGACGTGGACGCCGCCGCGGATTTTCTCGCCGAAAACGGCATGGCCCCGACCATTCTCGTGGGGCATTCCCTGGGCGGTGCCGCCGTGCTCCATGCGGCACCGGCGGTCGCCTCATGCCTGGCCGTGGCCGTCATCGGGGCTCCCTTCAACCCCGGGCATGTGGCGAGGCTGCTGCGCCCGTTTCGAGACCCCCTGGAGCGCGACGGCGTGGTGACGATCCAGCTGGGAGGAAAAGCGGTTCGCGTGGGCCGTGGGTTCCTGGAAGAAACACCCGATGAGGACGTGGAACGCCGTCTTGCGGCTCTGAACAAGGCCCTCCTGGTTTTTCACGCGCCGGGGGACACCGTGGTTCCCGTGGAAAACGGGGAGCGGATCTTTCACGCCGCGCGGCATCCCAAGAGCTTCATCGCCTTGGACGGAGCGGATCATCTGCTTTCCGACAAACGCGATGCCCGCTACGTGGGGGGCGTCCTTGCGGCATGGGCGGAACGCTTTATCTTCGAAAAATAACGCACACACGCACAGGAGGAGGAGCGCCATGACCGAAAGGACCGTCCGGACCAAGAACATCGGGCTTCGAGGGATCGCCGTCGCCGACACCAAGATCAGCTACATCGACGGAGAACGGGGCGTGCTCATTTACCGGGGGTATCGCATCGAAGACCTGGCGGAAAATTCCACGTTTCCCGAAACGACCTACCTGCTTTTTTACGAAGTGCTGCCGACTCCCGAACAGCTCGCGGCTTTCGAAGCCGACCTTCGGGCCGCTCGAACTCTTCCCGATGTCGTCGTCGAAAGCATGAAACAATGGCCCCGGTCGGCCCATCCCATGGACGCCCTGCAGGCCGCGGTGCCTCTTTTGGCCATGGCCGATCCGGACCTTTTCGACGAAAGCCGGCAGGCGAACTTGAGAAAAGCGCTGCGCCTTACGGCCCGCATTCCGGCCGTCGTGGCGGCGTGGCACCGAATCCGTCAGGGGTTGGAAGTCCTGCCGCCCGACGACACGCTGACCCACGCCGGCAATTTCCTGTGGCAGACCTTCGGCATCGTTCCCGATGCCGATACGGCCCGCGTGATGGATATCTGCCTCATCCTCCATGCCGACCATACCTTCAACGCCTCCACCTTCGCCTGCCGTGAAGTGGTGTCCACGCGGGCGCACATGTACGCCGGCGTGGCGGCGGGGGTCGGGGCCTTGTCCGGAGAACTACACGGAGGGGCCAACGCCCGCGTCATGGAAATGCTTCAAAAGATCGTGGAGGACGGGGTGACGGACATTCAAGGGTGGGTCAGGGAGCGATTGGAGCGCAAGGAACGGATCATGGGCATGGGCCATGCCGTCTACAAGACCATGGATCCTCGAGCGAAGATTCTTAAAAGGCTCGCCTTTCAGCTGGGGGAAAAGACCGGACAGCGCATCTGGCCCGAACTGACGGAAGCCATCGAAAAGGCGGCCATGGCCGAATTGAGCGCCCGGGGCAAAACGGACATTCAGCCCAACGTGGATTTTTACAGCGCTTCCGTCTACCACATTCTGGGCTTTCCGGGAGACCTCATGACATGCATTTTTGCGGCCTCGCGGATCGCCGGCTGGTGCGCCCACATCATCGAAGAAAAATACGGGGACGCCCAGGGAAAGCCCGCCCTCTACCGACCCCAGGCCGAATATGTGGGCGACTACTGCGGCAGACTGGACTGCGAATACATCCCGCCGGAAAAACGGCGCGACGCCGCCCCCGCGGCGTGAGCCACATCGGCCGGGATGGACGATGTGGCGCGTCGGCTGGGGTGATCTATGCAGGCTGGGGTGGTTGATTTGTTCATGGAGGCTGGGGTGAGCGCAGCGAACCCCAGCACACGACAACCCCGCCCTCAACCCGCAAGCGGCCATATCCCTTGCACGGGCCCCGGTCCTTGCGGGGCCGTAACCGGAATTTTTCCCTGCCGAATCCCACCGATCCCCATCCGAACCGACCTTCGGCCGACGCTTTGGGCAGGCCGGCGACCCGATCCGCGGGCACGCCGGCGCCTCCAAGCAGTAGGAAAAATCTTCACGACTCGGCGTGAAAACCTCCGCGCTTGGGACCTCTCTCAAAAATGGTGGACGATGCGGAAGTTGAGCCGTTCGCCTTCCGGGCGGTTTTCCGCCGCCGTTTCGAAATACAGGTTAAAGAAGAAGTGGGTGTCCTTGGAAAAATGGACCACGAATCCGGGTCCCACGGCGAACACCTGCTCTGTTCGGCCGCCCACGTCATGGCCGTCCACCTGCGTGTCGGTGAGCTGCTTCAGGTAGTAGCCATTCAGACCCAGGCGCAGCTTTTTCGGCAGGATTTCATAGGCGGTGGCGAAATTCAGGTGCATGGCCTGGCCCGCCTGGGAGTCGTCGGCTCCGGCAAAGGCTCGGTTCGGATCGTTGTTTTTCGCGTTCCAGAGGTAGTGGATGCGGGTGCTGGCGGTCCACCGGGGCGTGATGAAAAGGGTGCCGGCCCAATAGGGGTTGAAACTGAAAAAGTTACTCCCCGGATTGATCTCCCGGTCCGAATCGTATTTCCCCGTAGGGAAAATCAGCTGGAATTCCACCCGATGCATGAAACGCGGCCCGGCGGGGCCCATGACGGGGTCCCATTGCAGATAGGGCCCGATGAGGAGATCGCCGAAGCCGGCGCTGTTGGCCTCCGGCAGCGGCGCGTCGATGGCGTAGTCCAGATCGGCGGAAACATAGGGGATGATGACGTCCAGGCCCCATTTGCCCCCCAAAAGAACGGGTTGGTTGCTCTGATAGATGAACTGCGTGAGGCTGATCCAGACGGACAGGTCTTCGTCCACCACGCCGGGGAAGAGGGCGTCGCCGTCTTTGTCGCGGAAGGAATCGGAGGTCCAGTATTGGATGTATTGGGTGAAATAGAAGCCGGGACCGGCGGGAGGTCCGCCGTCGAGAAAGCTCGTGAAACCCAGGTTCACCGGCGGCAGATCGTAGGCCAAAGCGGGTCCGGGGAGAAGGGCGGCGACGCAGCACAGGAGGCCGAGACCCACCATCCTTCGTAAGGGGCTTGCCGGGTGTTTCGTGTTTTGCATGGGCCGCTCCTTTCGTTGGGTGAGAGTTTGTTGTGGGGGGTGTTGGGGTTCGCTGCGCTCACCCCAACCTAGCGAGCCGCCTCGAGAAGGCGAAGGGCCCTCCGTCGCAAGCCGGCCGGCAAGGACGAGGCGGCGGCCTCATGAGCCGTCCTGCGGCGCCGAGGCGCACCGCGCCTTGGCCGCTTCAATGGCTTCCATGAGGTTCTGGACGCGGCTCTTGGGTTCCGCGCCGAAGGCCGCTTCAAACGCTACCGGGCCGAGGATCGTGCGTAGGACCAGCTCCACGGAAAACCGATGGCTCCAGCATGCCAGAGCCCGCGGGCAGGGCAGGGCTCCCGCTTCCCGCCGGCAGTAGCCGAAGGGCACCTCATGACCCAGTTTGGGGCAGCGGGTTTCCAACGCGTCGATCCGCGCCATGATGTCATGCGCTTCCATGGTTCGTCTGCCTTTCAGGCCGGGATCAGGACCCGGCGGAACCGAAAAACGGTTGCGTCCCCTCGCGTTCCCTCTCGAGGCTTTCCTTGTGGTTTACGGTTTGGGAAAAGCGTCCGTGGCCGCCAGAGCGCGCCGAATTTCTTCATCGGGCAATTCGTACCGAGTGAGCTTCCCCGACAGGAACGCGTCGTAGGCGGCCATATCCACCAAACCGTGGCCGCTCCAATTGAACAGGATGACCTTCTCCTTGCCTTCTTCCTTGGCGCGCAAGGCTTCCTGGACCACGGCGGCGATGGCGTGGTTGGTTTCCGGCGCCGGAATGAAGCCTTCGGAACGCGCCCATTGCACCCCGGCCGTAAAGGTTTCCACCTGATCAAAGGCCCGGGCTTCGATGAGCTTTTCTTCCAGAAGGTGGCTTACGATGGGCGCCATGCCGTGGTATCGAAGCCCTCCGGCGTGGATCGGCGCCGGCACGAAATCATGGCCCAGGGTGTGCATGGCAAGAAGGGGTGTGGTCATGGCCGTGTCGCCGAAGTCGTATCGGAAGGGGCCCTTGGTGAGGGTCGGGCAGCTGGTGGGTTCGGCGGCGATGATGGTCACGTTCTTGCCGTGGATTTTGTCCCGAACGAACGGCAGGCACAGGCCCGCAAAGTTGCTGCCGCCCCCGGCGCATCCCAGCACCACGTCGGGGTACAGGCCCAGTTTTTCCAGCTGCTTGTGGGCTTCCAACCCGATGATGGTCTGGTGCAACAGCACGTGGTTGAGGACGCTGCCCAGGGAATAGCGGGCTTCGGGATCACCCACGGCGTCTTCGATGGCTTCGCTGATGGCGATACCGAGACTTCCCGGAGAATCGGGATTTTCGGCCAGGATCTTGCGGCCCGCCTGAGTCCGGTCGCTGGGGCTGGGGATGCATTCGGCCCCCCACGTTTCCATCATGCTCCGCCGATAGGGCTTTTGGTTGTAGCTCACTTTGACCATAAACACCCGGCATTGCAGGCCGAACATCTGACAGGCCATACTCAGCGCACTGCCCCACTGGCCGGCGCCGGTTTCCGTGGACAGCCGCTTGATGCCGAAGACCTTGTTGTAATAGGCCTGCGCCACGGCCGTGTTGGGCTTGTGGGACCCGGGAGGGCTCACGCCTTCGTTCTTGTAGAAGATCTTGGCCGGTGTTCCCAAAGCCTTTTCCAGGCCGCGGGCGCGATAGAGCGGGGTCGGGCGCCACAAGGCGTACTTTTCCAAAACGGGTTCGGGGATGTCGATCCAGCGCTGCGTGGAAACTTCCTGTTCGATGAGGTTCATGGGAAAGACCGGGGCCAGGTCCTCCGCCTTGATGGGCTGTCCCGTCGCGGGGTGGAGCGGCGGGCGAAGGGGCGTGGGAAGGTCCGCCTGGATGTTGTACCACTGCCGAGGCATTTCGCTTTCGTCCAAAAACACCTTGATCTGTTCCATACCGCCTCCTTGGTTTGAACGTTGATGGGAACAAGCGACAAAAAAGGCCATGAGGCTTTCACCCCATGGCCGCTGTTTCCGAAAATGAAAAGAGCCATGGGGAGGGGGCCTCACCCACGGCTCTCGATCTTGTCCATCGTCAAAGATCTCAGGTGGGCAGGCGCATCACCAGGCCTGCCACCACCATGACCACCGAATGGATATCACCTCATGCTGCACAGCACACCCTCTTACGGCGCGTTTTCAACACCCTGAAAAACCCTTTACGAAATAAAGCACAACCTTGCTACCACGGGCCCCGCGCCATGTCAAGAAAGAATCCATCACGGTTCTTTTGGCACATCGTCGAAGGGTTTCACCGGCTCGCCAACTTGTGGCTCTAGGCGTCCCAGAAAGCGGCGCCGCAGCTGTGTCAGAAAGGGTTTGAAGTCGAAGGACATCCCCCGAAGGACCGCTTCCCTTTCGAGGCGCGCATCCAGGTCCGGCGCATAGCAGCAGATGCCGTGCGCGATGACTTCGTAGGCCAGTTCCAAGGACGCGCCGTTAAGAACCAAGACATCCGTTGCCTTAACGAGTGCTCGGCCGATGTGGGCCCCGATTCTTTGAGCCGCCGCAAAACAATGCAGCGGATCCTTCACATAGCAGGGCTGTCGAAACAAGACCCCGATATCCAGATCCGAATCAGCTCGCGCCGTTCCCCGAACGGTCGATCCGAACACATACACGCCGAGAAGCTCAGAGACCACGTTTTCTCGTGCGGCGGCTTCTTCTGCCAGAGTGCCGATCCGTGTCAACTCTTGCGGGTTCATTGGTGCATCCTCAAAGCCGAGGCCCCGGGGCGCTCATGCGGCCAGGGCCTTGGATGCGGCCGCTAGAACGCCGGCGGCTTCCATCCAGGCAAGGCTTGGCCCCACGAGGAAATACCCGTTGACGAGATCGGGCTTGTTGTAGGAAAGGGGCTTGCCTTGAGGATCCACCACCACGCCGCCGGCGGCTTCCACCACGGCGTGGCCCGCTCCCGTATCCCATTCCCACGTGGGACCGAATCGCGGATAGCAGTGGGCTTCTCCCGACGCCACGGCGCAGAACTTGAGGGCACTTCCCCTGGGAAGCCTTTCGTGGGGCGGCAGATGCCGAAAGAAGGCTTCCATGTCCGCCGTGGGGTGGGATCGGGTGGCCACTACGACAAAGGGTTTCGACGGATCGGGAGCCTGAATCCGCAGCGGACGCGCTCCGTCCCGGTTCTTTTCCACACACCCGTTGTGCACGTCCCCGATGAACAGCCGATCCTGATCGGGCACCAGGACCAGTCCCAGCACCGGCCGGTCGCCCTCGATGAGGGCCACGTTGATGGTGAATTCTCCGTTTCTCTTGATAAATTCCTTGGTGCCGTCCAGAGGGTCCACAAGCCAGAACCGGCGCCATGAGCGCCGTTCTTCATAGGGAATGTGCGCGCCTTCTTCCGAAAGCACCGGAATGTCCGCCGCGATCCGCCGCAGCCCTTCGGCCAAGACGGCATGGGAGCGCTGGTCGGCCAGAGTGAGCGGCGTTCGGTCTTCCTTGGTGGTCACCGCGAACGCCGAATGGTAGACGTCCAAGACGGCCTCACCCGCCGAGCGGATCAGCTTTTCCAGTTCCGTGGCCCACGGATGCATGGCATCGGCCCCTTTTTTGAAAGGATTTTGGTTGCTCGTGGAAAACCCCTGTGATAAAGAACCTCGGTTCAGCTTAAGCCCGCACATCCCGCCCCTTTTGGTGCCCGGACCCCGTGGTCCGGGGTTTTTTCGCGGGATGGAGGCCAAACCAAAAGGAGGAGATCGTATGTCCACCATTTCCATGAAGCAGCTTCTCGAAGCCGGTGTCCATTTCGGGCACCAGACCCGCCGCTGGAACCCCAAGATGAAACCTTACATCTTCGGGGCCCGCAACGGCATCTACATTATCGACCTGCAACGCACGGTCAAGCTTTTCCGTACGGCCTACCAGTTCGTGGTCGATGTGACCGCGGCCGGCGAAAACGTCCTGTTCGTGGGCACCAAGCGGCAGGCTCAGGACACCATCGCCGAACAGGCTCAGCGCTGCGGCATGTACTTTGTCAACCATCGGTGGCTCGGCGGCATGCTCACCAACTTCAAGACCATCAAGCTGCGCATCGACCGCCTCAAAGAACTGGACGCCATGTTCGAAGACGGCAGCGTGAACCGCTTCCCGAAAAAGGAAGTCCTGAAGCTCGCTCGCGAACGGGAAAAGCTGGAACGAAACCTGGGAGGCATCAAGACCATGACGCGCCTGCCGGGCGCCGTTTACGTCGTCGATCCCCAGAAGGAACGCATTGCCGTTCAGGAAGCCAACCGCTTGGGCATTCCCGTGGTGGCCATCATCGACACCAACTGTGATCCGGACGTCATCGATTACCCCATTCCGGGAAACGACGACGCCATTCGATCCATCAAGCTCATCACGGGCCGGATCGCCGACGCCTGCATCGAAGGCCGCACCCGGTGGGAAGAATCGCGCCAGGCCGCGGGCGACAAGGAAACCCCGGAACTGGAAGAAGTGCCGGCGGGAATGCTCCTGCAGGAAGAAGAAGGCGGCCCCGAAGTGGAAATCATCAACCCCGTGACGGAGGACGCCGGGGACGATCGGGCCTAAAAGGGCCGCGCTGGAAAGGGTGCCTTAAGGATTCCAGACCGGCCGGGGCGGCTCCCTGCAACCCCGTAAAGCGACCGGCTGAAGCGACGCATGAAACCAAGCGGCGGGCGGCTTGCCCGCCGTGGCAGCGAAACGAGACGAGGAGGAATTTGCGGTGGAAATCACATCGACCATGGTGCGGGAACTCAGGGAAAAGACCAACGCCGGCATGATGGACTGCAAGAAGGCGCTTCAGGAAACCGGCGGCGATATGGAAAAAGCCATCGACCTTTTGCGAAAGAAAGGTCTGGCGGTGGCCATGAAGCGGGCCGGCCGGGAAGCCACGGAAGGGGCGGTCCACGCCTATATCCACGCCGGCGGGAAAATCGGCGTTCTGGTGGAAGTGAACTGCGAAACGGACTTTGCGGCCCGAAGCGAAGATTTCCAGACCTTCGTCAAGGATCTGGCCATGCACATTGCGGCCACCAATCCCTTGGGCATTCAGCGCGAAGACGTGCCGCCGGACGTGGTGGAACGGGAACGGGCCATCTTCGTGGAACAGGCCAAGGAATCGGGAAAGCCCGCCAACATCGTGGAAAAGATGGTGGACGGCAAGATGCGCAAGTTCTACGAAGAAAACGTCCTCATGGAACAGGCCTTTGTGAAGGATCCGGACAAGACCATCGCCGACTACCTGAACGAACTCATCGCCAAAACGGGCGAACGGATCGTCATCCGCCGTTTTGTGCGCTACCAGCTCGGGGCTTAAACATGGCCGAAACAGCCCAGCCGATTTACCGCCGTGTGCTCCTTAAACTCAGCGGCGAAGCCCTCATGGGCGACGGCACCTACGGCATTGAGCCGCAGGTGATGGAAGAGATCGCCGAAGAGATCGCCCAGGTGCACCGCATGGGCGTGCAGATGGCCCTGGTGATCGGCGGCGGAAACATCTTCCGCGGCGTTTCCGCCGCTTCCCAGGGCATGGACCGGGCCACGGCCGACTACGTGGGCATGCTCGCCACGGTCATGAACGCCCTCGCCCTGCAACAGGCCCTGGAAAAGCGCGGGGTGGCCACCCGAGTCCAGTCGGCCATCGACATGAAGGAAGTGGCCGAACCGTTCATCCGCCGCCGCGCCATCCGCCACCTGGAAAAGGGGCGGATCGTCATTTTTGCGGCGGGAACGGGTCTGCCGTTTTTCACGACGGATACGGCGGCGGCATTGCGCGCGGTGGAAATCGGCGCCGCCGTGCTCCTCAAAGCCACCAAGGTGGACGGGGTCTACGATGCGGACCCCGTCAAGGTGCCCGGAGCCCGCAGGTACGAGCGCGTGACCTTCGACGAGGTCCTTCAGAAGGACCTCAAGGTCATGGACGCCACGGCCATTTCCATGGCTCGGGACCACAACCTGCCCGTGATCGTGTTCAACCTGAGAAAGAGCGGCAACATCACGAAGGTCGTCACGGGGGAACCCGTGGGAACCCTGGTGGAGGGAGGCTCGCATGCTTGACGAAGTGTTTGAAGACGCCAAAGACCGCATGCACAAGGCCGTCGGGACGTTGGAAAAGGAATTCAAACGGCTGCGCACAGGCCGGGCGTCCGTCTCTTTGGTGGACGGCATTCGCGTGGAATACTACGGCACCCCGACGCCGCTCAACCAGCTGGCCACCCTGACCGTTCCCGAGCCGAGAACCATCATGATTCAGCCGTGGGATCAGAGCTGCATCGGGGATGTGGAAAAGGCCATCATGAAATCCGAACTGGGTCTTACCCCCATGAACGACGGCAAGGTCATCCGCATCCATGTGCCGCCTCTCACCGAAGAGCGCCGTCGGGACCTGGTCAAGCTCGTCAAGAAAATGGCCGAAGAAGCCAAGGTGGCGGTGCGCAACATCCGACGCGACGCCAACGAAATGATCAAAGACCTGAAAAAGGACAAAGAAATCTCCGAGGACGAACAGTTCAAGGCCCAGGAAGAAGTCCAGAAAATCACGGACGACTTCATCAAGAAGATCGATGAGCTGAGCGCGGCCAAGGAAAAAGAAATCCTCGAGATCTAGAACATGTCATGGAAGGACTCGACCCGAATCGCCTGCCGCGCCACGTGGCCGTCATCATGGACGGCAACGGCCGGTGGGCCCAAAAAAGATTGCTCAACCGCGTGGCGGGCCATGAAGCGGGCGCGGAATCGGTCCGCGCCGTCATTGAAACGGCCCGGCGGCTCGGCATCCCCTATCTGACGCTGTACGCCTTTTCCAAGGAAAACTGGCAACGGCCCCAGAGGGAAATCCAGGCCCTGTGGCACTTGTTCCGCCGTTTTCTTCGGTCCGAACGCCCCCGCATGATGGAAAACGAAATCCGAGTCCGTCATGTGGGCGACCCCGACGGCATTCCGGAAGACGTTTACGCCGAATTCGCCGCCCTGATTCATGAAACGGCCCATTTTGACAAGCTGACGGTCAACCTGGCCCTGAACTACGGCGGGCGGCACGAAATCGCTCGGGCGGCCCGGTTGTTCGCCGAAGACGTGCGGGCCGGCCGAAGGGAGCCCGACGAGATGACCCCGGAGGTGCTGGCATCCTACCTTTTTACGGCGGATACGCCCGACCCGGACCTGGTGATCCGCACCAGCGGGGAATGCCGAGTGAGCAATTTTTTGCTGTGGCAGATCGCCTACGCCGAACTCTACATCACGGACACACTGTGGCCGGATTTTCGGGAGGCGGAATTCGTGGAGGCTTTGCGCGAATACCAGCGGCGGGAACGCCGTTTCGGCAAAACCAGCGAGCAGCTCGCGCAGGAGCGTTCCGCCCGTTCGGCGCCGGCCCTCTGAATGGCCGAAAAAGGGGCGTCATTGACAGAAGCGGGCGTACCCGCCACCGATCGATCCCCTCTCCGCCTTTAGGGGGTGGGGGCAAGGGGAGGGGGCGAAAGCCTTCTCCGGAAAGCGGTACTCATGGTCCATACCGCATGGAGTTCCCACGCCAAACGCTGGGTGACGGGTCTCGGCCTCGCCGTTCCTCTGGTGGCCATGCTGCTCTACGGCCCCCTGTGGCTGTGGGCCCTTGTGGTGAGCGCCGCGGCCGCGGTGGGGCTGTGGGAATACGAAACCATGGCCCAGAGCGCGGCGCTGACCCGCTGGGAACTTACCTTTTCTTTGGCCGTGGGGGCGGTTTTCCCTACGGCGGCATGGCTTTTCGGGCCGGCCGGCGTCTTGGCGTGGGCGGTTGGTGCCGTGTTCGCCCTGTGGGGTAAACAGCTCGCCCGGCCTCCCCTTACGCGGGACGCCTTCCAGCGCGGCCTCATCACTCTCGGCGGCTGGTTTTACGTGGCCATGCCCTTGGCCTTCGTCATGCTGCTCGGGGCGTTGGAAAGCGGTCGGGCGTGGGTTTTTTTCGTGCTCTTTGTCATCGTCTCCGGCGATGTGGGCGCTTATTATACGGGAAAGAGCCTCGGGCGGCGAAAGCTCTACGAAGCCGTGAGCCCCAAGAAAACCGTGGAAGGCGCCCTCGGGGGCCTGGCGGCTTCGGCCGTCGTGGGGACGATTTTCGGTATGCTTTTTCTGCGGGACACCGGAGCGTCCGTGGCGGCGTTCTGGGCCGTTTCCATTATGACCGAACTGGTGGGGCAGGCGGGAGACCTCATGGAATCGCTCCTCAAGCGCATGGCGGGATGCAAGGATTCCAGCGCGCTCCTTCCGGGCCATGGAGGCCTTCTCGATCGGCTGGACAGCCTCCTTTTCGCCTTTCCCACCGTGTGGGTGTATGCGCAGGGGCTGTGATGTCCGGCGCACTATGAGGGACATGAAGAAACGACGCAAACGGCTGAGCATCCTCGGAAGCACGGGATCCATCGGGGTCAACACCATCGATGTGGCCTGCGCCTTTCCGGATCGTTTTGAAATCGTGGGCCTGGCGGCGGGCCGAAACATTCACCGGCTGAAAGAACAGATCCGTCGAGTGCGGCCCCGCTGCGTGGCCGTGTGCGATGAGGAAACCTCCCGGGCTCTTGAAAAGATGCTTTCCGCGGACGCGCGCGCCGTGGAAATTCTTTGGGGGGAAGAAGGCCTGTGCCGGGTGGCGTCCTTGAACGAGGTGGACATGGTGGTGTCGGCCATCGTGGGCGCCGCGGGCCTCATGCCCACCTTGGCGGCCGTGGAGGCGGGAAAGGACATCGCCCTGGCCAATAAAGAAACGCTGGTCATCGCGGGCGAACTGGTGACCCGGCGGCTCAAGGCCGCAGGCGGGCGGCTCCTTCCCGTGGACAGCGAACACAGCGCCATCTTTCAGGCGCTTCAAGGCAATTCCCCGGCGACCGTCAAACGGCTGCTGCTGACAGCTTCGGGAGGCCCCTTTTTCGGGAAAAACCCTCGGGAACTGGCCTCCGTCACTCCACAGGCCGCCCTGCGGCATCCCAACTGGTCCATGGGCCCCAAGATCACCATCGATTCGGCGACCCTCATGAACAAAGGCCTGGAAGTCATCGAAGCCCATTGGCTCTTCGATGTCCCGGTGGATGCTGTGGTCGTCCACATCCATCCGGAAAGCATCGTCCATTCCATGGTGGAATACGTGGACGGGTCGGTGATCGCCCAGCTGGGAGTGCCGGACATGAAGATTCCCATCGCCTACGCTCTGGCCTATCCGGAAAGACTGCCGGTGGAAGCGCCCAAGCTGGATCTTTTCGCCATGAAGGCGCTCACGTTTTACCCGCCGGATATGGACGCCTTTCCGTGCCTGGGTCTGGCTTACCGGGCCGCCCGCATCGGCGGAACCATGCCCGCCGTGCTGAACGCCGCCAACGAAACGGCCGTGGAGGCGTTCCTGGCGGGACGGCTGGGTTTTACGGACATTCCCAGACTCATCGCCCGAGTCATGGACGCTCATGAAACGACGAAGGCGGATACGGTGGAAAGGGTCCGGCAGGCGGATCGATGGGCCCGGGACACCGCCCATGCCCTGCTCGACGGCGCCCCCGCTCCCTTAGGGCCCGTGGGCCGTCACCCGGAGCTCACCAACCCTGGAGCGCACCAAACCGTCGATCATGGGAAACCGTCCACCGTATGAAACGGCAAACTCTATGCAACGGCCGACCCTAGGAAACTGGAAATGGCATAAGACCGCAGGTTGGGGTGAGCGCAGCGAACCCCAACACAACAACGACAACAACCCACAATGAACATACCCAAACCCCAATAACGGCCCCTCGGCACTCGTCCGAGAACGCCCTCATGGCTCCATCGTGGGGGTGTGGGGCACAGCGCGGTACGGGGTCGCGGCCAAAGCCGCTCCTAAGGGTTCCATGTTCCAATAAGCCCCTCACGCCGACGCCGCCCCACGCCCTATCGGACCGGGGGCGATCATGGCATCACAGGAGGACACTGTTGTGGTCACGACCATCATCTCCACGGTCATCGTGCTGGGAGTCCTGATTTTCATCCACGAACTGGGCCATTTCCTGGCCGCGCGAAAACTGGGGGTGACCGTCCTGCGCTTTTCCCTCGGGTTCGGCCCTCGCGTGGTGGGCGTCCAGCGCGGGGAAACCGACTACTGCCTCTCGCTTATCCCTTTGGGCGGCTACGTGAAGATGCTCGGCGAAGACCCCGAAGAACCCGTGGACGCCGTGGATCGGGAACGGAGCTTCTCGCACCAGAGCGTCAAGAAACGGTTGGCCATCGTTCTGGCGGGGCCTTTGTCCAACGTGGTCCTGGGGATCGTTTTGTTCACCGTGGTGTTTGCTTTTTACGGCTTTCCGCGGCTCAACACGGAAATCGGCGCCGTCACGGCCGACTCCCCGGCGGCGCGCGCAGGCCTGCAGCCCAAGGACAAAGTCCTGGAAATCAACGGTCGGCCGCTCAAAGCCTGGGACGACCTGTCCCAGACCATTCAACGGGAAGGCCTCAAGCCGCTGCAGATCGTCGCGGAACGAGACGGCCGGCGCCTCACCTTTGAGGTCACACCGGAGATTCGCGAAGTGAAAAACATCTTCGGCGAAACCATTCAAAGGCCGGTCATCGGCATTACGGCGTCCGGCTCGTTTGAAGTGGAAAAGGTCAACCCGTTGATGGCCGTCTTTTACAGCGTGCAGCAGACCTGGACCCTGACCAAGCTGTTCTTCATGACGGTCGTCAAACTCATCCAGCGGGTGCTGCCCATGGAAACCCTGGGCGGGCCTTTGCTCATCGCCCAGATGGCGGGCCAGCAGGCCCAAGAAGGTTTGATGAACTTCCTGCACTTCATGGGCTTGATCAGCGTCAACCTGGCGGTGCTGAACCTGCTGCCCATTCCCGTCCTGGACGGCGGGCATGTGTTTTTCTTTTTGATCGAAGCGGTGCGGCGCAAGCCTTTGAGCGTCCGGCAGCTGGAAATGGCCCAGAAGGTGGGCATGGCCGTTCTCATCGTCCTTATGGTGTTCGTTTTTTACAATGACATTATGCGGCTCGTTCCCTCCGGGAAGGGCGTGCCGGGCGGGATGCCTTAGGAGTGTTGGGGTTTGCTGCGCTCACCCCAACCTACGGGAAACGGAAACCTATGAAGGTGCTTGCGGTGGACACATCGACTCCGTCGGGAAGCGTGGCGCTTTTGGACGGAGACGCCCTCGTGGCCGAATGGACGCTCCTTTCGGCCCGCACTCATAACCGCCGCCTTCTGGACGGCGTGGACCGGATTCTGGCCGAGGCCGGCTGGGCCTTGGAAGAGGTGGATGTTTTCGCCGTGACCACGGGCCCGGGAAGTTTCACCGGAATCCGGATCGGTCTGAGCACCATGAAGGCCATGGCGTGGGCTTTGGGCAAACCCCTTGTGGGGGTCGGGACCCTGGCCGCCCTGGCGGCACCGTTTGCTGTGGGTTCCCATGCCGTGTGCCCGGTGATCGATGCCCGCAAAAACGAAGTGTACGCGGCCCTGTACCGACCCGACGGTACAGGAGGCCTTCTCGAAGAACGGGCTCCGGCGGTGCTCGCTCCGGAAAAAATCGCCGCATGGATGACGGAAAAAACCTATCTGTGCGGAGACGGCTGGTCGGCCTATCGCGACCGATTCCGGAATGCTTTGGGGGATTGGGCCGTGGACCCCGGGGCGGGCTTTCACACCGTTCGAGCGGGTTTCGTGGGGCGATGCGCTCTGGAAAACATGCGCGCCGGGGCCGAAACGGACCCCATGCGGGTCCTGCCCCTGTATGTGCGGCCTTCGGAAGCCGAACTGCACACAACGGCAGCCAGCCCGTCGGGGGCGTCTTCATGATGAACCGAAAAACCCCCGGCCGCCTTTCGTGTCGCGAGCTCCACCGTTCCCTTCGGTTGCTTCGGGATCCTTTGTTTCCCCTCTATTTTCTGGAACGGAACCTGGATGTTCTGGGAAGGGAAAACGGCTTTCGGCGGGAACCGCAACGGTGCCGAACGGCCCGCGTCATGGCCGTGATTGCCGAACGGCTTCGGTGGTTTCAAGAACTTCTTCAAGACGGCCGCCGGGGGCCCGGCGGGATCCTGAATGAGGCGCCGGCCCTGCGCGGGTTGGACGACGGTCCGGATCGATCCCGCATCGAATCCTATTGCGACCACTGCGGGCTGTGCTGCGAAATCTGCAGCGGCTTTCCCGATTTTCCGGACCCGAACAACCCGCCCGATGCGTGGCAATTCGTTTTCGGGCAGGGACTGGGCGACGGCCATCGATTTTGCCCCTTTCTGCTGCTCCATCGCCGATCGGGCCGAAGCTTTTGCGCCATCCATAAATATCGGCCCAATCCGTGCCGCATCTTTGAAGAAGACGAATGCCGCACGGTGAAAAACGAACTGGAAGACGAACTGCGACGCACCGGCGGCCGTCCGCCGCGATCCAGCGTCGTCGTCGGACGTTTGCTGAACCGGTGGCTGAAGCGCGGGAAAGCGGTTCGCCTGATGCCGCCCAAGGAGTAAGAAACCATGGCCGTGGTGGCCATCGTCGGACGCCCCAACGTGGGAAAATCCACCCTTTTCAACCGCATCTGCCGAACCCGTCAGGCTCTGGTGGACGATCGCCCCGGCGTGACCCGAGACCGGCTTTCCGCCCCGGCGGAATACGCCGATCGCCGCTTCATCGTCATGGATACCGGCGGCTTTACGGATCCCGACGCCGGCACCTTCGCCGAAGAAACCCGCCGCCAGGTGCTCCTGGCTTTGGAAGAAGCCGACGCCGTCATCTTTCTCGCCGACGCGCGAACGGGGCTCCATCCCGGAGATCGCGAACTGGTGGATCTTTTGCGCATGTCCCAAAAACCCGTCTTCTACGCCGTCAACAAGGTGGACGGTCGGGAACAGAGGGTGCACGTCGCCGAATTTTACGCCCTGGGTGTGGAAAAGATCTACCCGGTGAGCGCCGCGCACGGCTTGGGGGTGGCCGATCTTTTGGATGCCGTCACGGCGGCCCTGCCCGCGGCGTGGAAGGACGATGAGACCGAAGAAAACCCCCAAATCCGCGTGGCCGTGGTGGGCCGGCCCAACACAGGAAAATCCACCCTGGTGAACGCGCTGCTGGGGGAAGAACGGGTCATCGTCAGTCCCATTCCGGGAACGACCCGAGACGCCGTGGACACCCCCGTGGAAGCTCTGGGCCGGCGGCTTCTCCTCATCGATACGGCGGGCATCCGTCGCAAGGGGCGCACCCGCGAAAAACTGGAAAAGCTGAGCGTCGTCAAGGCCCTGGAAAGTATCGATCGAAGCCACGTGGTGGTCCTCATGGTGGATGCCACGGAAGGCGTGACCGACCAGGACCTGCACGTGGGCGGTTATGTGCAGGAACGGGGCCGAGGGTGCCTCATCGCCGTAAACAAGTGGGACGCCGTACCCAAGGATCCCAAACGGCTGCGCCTTTTTCTGGAAGATGTGCGGGATCGGTTTCGGTTTCTGCCCTATGCGCCGATTCTTACCTTGAGCGCCCTGCAGAAAAAGAGGGTGTCTCGGGTGTTTCCCATGGTTTTGGACATTTTCGACCAGTTCAATAAAAGGGTGACCACAGGGGCGGTGAACCGGGTGCTTTTGGACGTCACGGCAAAGCACGAACCCCCCATGGTGTCCGGACGGCGGTTGAAGTTTTACTACGCGACGCAGGCTTCCACGAGGCCGCCAACGTTCGTCGTGTTCTGCAACGACCCTGAAAAGGTCCATTTTTCCTACGAAAGGTTCCTCGTAAACCAGTTTCGCGAAGCCTTCGGCATGGACAAGACACCCGTACGGCTGGTTTTCCGGGAACGATCCCGACGAAAGGAGGCCGGCCCATCCGAGGCGGCCCCGCAGAAGAGTCCCCGGCGAAGGCCGTGACCCGAAACGCCGCGCCGGCGCGTCGCGCTTCCCCGCGCGGCCCATCCTCCATGGGTGGGAAAACGCGCCCTGGAGCCCACCCACGTAGATTCCGCGGCCTTGCCGCACGGGAGATTTTCAAAAAATCCCAAGAAGTTGCGTTTCACAAAGCGAATTTTCTTGCGCCTTGACACCCGCAAGGGTTCGTGTTAGGAAGGCGCGGTTTTCGGGCGATTTTGTGCGCCGCGGCGATTCGGGGGCCGTTAACTCAGTCGGTAGAGTATCTGCCTTTTAAGCAGAGAGTCGCAGGTTCGAATCCTGCACGGCCCACCACAAGAGGCTCCCATCGCAGGGAAGTCGGTCCATGTCCCCGCGGCGGACGCTTCGGCGAACGCCTCGCGATTACGGCGCGTGCCACGGCACGCGGAAGGCCTCGCCGAAAGGCACGCGGCATTTCGCGCTTGACACCGCACCGCCTCGGTTGCTATAGAGCCCGCACATTGCGTCCCCATCGTCTAGCCAGGTCCAGGACACCGGCCTTTCACGCCGGCAACGCCGGTTCAAATCCGGCTGGGGACGCCACCCCCCCTCCCCACCTTTGGGGTCACATCTTGAGTTGATCCATTTCACAACGGACTTCGTTCCAGGATCGATTGCGAGGGGATGTGTCACCGGGGTCAGAACTTGAATTTATCTCTTCCAATCTATATTCTCCTAAGAAAAACGATGCCGAGGGAGTTGTGAGATGGCGCGGCCGTGGAGGATCGATTTTGAGGGCGCCTATTATCACATCCTTTCGCGGGGCAATGAAAGGCGCGAGATCTTCTACGACGATACGGACCGGGGAAGCTTCCTGGACGTTTTGGGCGAGATGAGCGAACGGTTTAATGTGGAAATTTTCGCCTTTGTGTTGATGCCCAACCATTACCATCTTTTACTTCGAACCTTGGAGGCGAACCTGTCGCGCGCCATGCAGTGGTTTGGGGTCACGTACACGCGGCGTTTCAATAACAGGCATGACAGGTGTGGGCATCTTTTTCAGGGACGGTTCAGAAGTCTTCTGGTGGAAAATGATGCATACGCTGTGCAGCTTTCTCTTTACATTCACAGAAATCCGCTCAGGGCCGGCCTTGTGAGGAGGCTTGCGGATTACAAGTGGAGCAGCTACCCGGTCTATGCGTACGGCAGGAAAGGGCCCCCGTGGTTGCGGACGGACCTGATCCTGTCACACTTCAAAGGAAAAGACCCGAGAAAAGCCTACCGCGAAAAGGTTCAGGCTTATGCCGATGAAGAGAAGCGCTTGTGGGAAAGCCTTCGGCATGGCATGATTCTGGGAAGCGAGAAGTTTGTCGAGGATATTCGGGGCCGATTTGCGGACGTTCCAGTGAATCGGGAAAAGCCCGAACAGAAAAATGTTCTGGGAAAGCTTGATCCGGCAAAGATCTTGGCCTTGGCGTCCAAGGTTTTCCATTGGGACCCGGGGTGTCTGGAGGGGAGCAGGCGTCTTTATGGAGTCGACCGCGAGAACAGGGATCTCGTGGTGTACTTCTTATGGCGGAACGGAGCCTATAGAAATGCTGAGATCGGGCGAATTTTTGGGATGGGCTACTCGTCGGTCAGTCATATCGCGCGAAGAATGAAAGAGGAAATCACGAAGAACCCGTCGGCCGCAGCCAAGTACGAGAAGCTTGAGGAACAATTCAAGATGTGACCCCAATGTGCGAGGGGCTTATGTCGGGCATTGTGGTGGAAAAAAAAGACGGCAAGACTATCATCACGGTGGTCCAAAAGGAACCGGAGAGGGACGGCGACGAGCCCCGTCGGAGCCGGTCGGCGGAGGCGCAGGAGTCGCAGGAGGGCAGGCGCCGCACGTTCCTTCATGACGTCATCGGCCGGCGTTTGCTCTTTCACTTGGCCACCGGCGAAGACGTGGAAGGCATTCTGGACGGCTTTGACCACGATTCCCTGCGCATCGAGGACGCCTTTCTTTTCGGTGACAAGAAGGAATGGCACGCCGATTGGGTGATCGTGGAACGACGCCAGCTTGTGGCCGTCTCCCCTGCAGGCCGCCTTCGCCAACGTCCCCCTCGCAGTGATTCCCCATGACAAGCCCGGGTCTTGGCGTTGTACCCCTCGCCCATGATCAACTCGCCCATTGGGCCATACGCGCTTTGCCGGCGCTACTCGAATGGCATTTTTCTCTCACGACCCCACGACTTACGACTCACGACTTCACGATTCACGACTTCACGACTTCACGATTCACGACTTCACGACTTCACGACTTCACGACTCCCCAGGAGGCACACCATGCTCATGGACGACCTTCGACGCATGATTGAAACGGCCATTCCTTTTGTCCAGCGATCCGGCTTGCAGGTTCTGGAGATGCGTCCCGGCTATGTAAAACTTCGCATGCCCTTTGACGGCAACCAAAACCATGTGGGCACCATGTATGCGGGAGCCCTTTTCACCCTCGCCGAAATTCCCGGCGGCGCCCTGTGCTATTGCACCTTCGATCCGCGCAGGTATTTTCCCTTGGCCAAGGAAATGACCATTCGCTACACGAAGCGTGTGACCACGGACGCGGTCATTGAAGTGGCGCTGAGCGGGCAGGAAATCGAGCGCATTCAGCGGGATCTGGACACCCACGGCAAGGCCGACTTCACGGTGGAAGCGGACATTTTGGATGCCGCGGGCGATGCGGTGGCCTCCATTCGCGGCCTCTATCAAATCCGCGCCGTGACCCTGTGAACCCGCCAGGCCGAGCCCGAAGGACATCCTTCGAAACGGTGCCCTTTCGGTTCCGCCGCGGTCACGCCAGGGGAACCGGGGAATGACGGCAAAGCGCGGAAGCGACCCGGGTTCGGGTGCCATGGGAAAAGCGAAGAAGCGGCAACGGCCGGCGTCGCGGTTCGGCATGGGCCGACGGCGGGGACGTGTGCCGTCGTTTATCCGTTTTCGGCCCCTTTTGATCTGTGCTTTGTCCGTTTCCCTGACGCTCGGCGTTCTTTGGGCTGAAGGGATCGTACCTGCTTTGGCCTCCTGGATGCCGCCGTTGGCAAATGCTTCCCTGGCGGACGAAAGGGCTTCGTGGGCGGTGCCTCGAGCCCCGTATCGGCTGGTCTTTTACGACAACGCGCGTTATCCCGTATCCCCGGAAAACGGGCTTCCCGTGGCGGTGTGGGAACACCCGGACTTTTCTCCCCTGGTCGCCGTCGATGCCAATCTTTGGGTCGGCGTCAGTGTGTTTCGCGCGGCTTCGGCGGAATCGGCCCTGGCGGATCGCATCTACGCCAATGTCCAGTTGAAACTCATTGTGGACGAATACGAACGGCTGCAGCAAAGGGCTCGTGAGGTGCTGGAAGGCCTCGGGCTGCACCCTCTCACGGTGAACCTGGCCGGGGCCCCGGCCGGTGGCACGCCGCTGGGGGGACCTGGTCCAAAACCGAACGATGCGCCACCGGGTCGTGAACCCGTGGAAACGGCGCTGGCGCGCCTTCGCGCCGTCTACCGGCAGGCGGCCTCGGAGCAGCACGCCCCCGCGTTTGGGGAAGGCGGATCCCTTGCCGGAATCTTTTTGGCCATGACGGGATCGCCCTCGGAAGGACCCCCTGCAGGGGGTGGCTCACCCGAAGGAGCGTCGTCGGGGCCGGGAGCCGTCGCATCGGGCCGCAGCCCTTTCGGTTCGGCTTCAGGCGGCGATTTTAGCGGAAACGCCGGCATGGCTTCCTCAGGCCGTGATTCCGTGCCGGAACCGGGACTTGTGCCGCCCGATCTCGGGCGTGACATCGGCATGGCGCGAAGCTTTCTAGAGGACCAGCCGTTACCGTGGGTCCTTCGAGCCGCTCTGGCGGCGGTGCGCTTTCTTTTCACCCACAAGGTGGAAGTTCTGGCGGCTCTGTTGTTCTTCTTTGCCGTTTTTTGGATCGTTGCGGCCATCGTCACCCAAAAACGAAGACGAAGGATGTGAATGGGTCGGACTCTGACGCGTTTTCTCATTGCGCTTTCTTTGACGCTCTTTTCGGCGCTCGCCAACGCTTCGTGGAAGGGTTTTCGGGGCGTTCCCGGCCCCGAAAGACCGCGGGCCGCACGGGGGAAGATGTTGGGCGGCGGAGCGACCGTTGCCGTTGTGATCCTGGGGATCCTTGCAGGATGCGCGGGGCGGCCCGAAGACAGGGCGCGGGATCTGGCGCGGCATGCGGACGTGGCCTGGGAGGAAGGCCGCTATGAAGCCGCGCTGGATTTATGGGAAAAAGCCCGAGCGGTTCTTCCCGAAGACGATACCCTGTCGCTTCGCCTGGCCGAAGCCTATGGGCAAAGATACCAGTGGGACAAGGCGGCGGCGTTGTGCCGGGACGTTTTGGATCGATCCCCGAACCACGTCCAGGCGTGGCGGCAGACGGCCGTTTTGGCCATGGCTTTCGGCCGAATGGATGAGGCGCTTCGCGCCGTGGAGACCCTCAAGCACCTTGACCCCGAAGGCGCCGAATCCCTTGCCCTGCAAGGGGATTTTCACGTGCTGCAAGGACAGGCCGAAGCGGCCCTTGAGGCTTACGACGGCGCACGGCACGCGCTCCATGCCGCCAAAACCGCCTCGGCGGAAACGTTCAAAGAGGCCGTCGCCTCGTCCCGGGCCGAAACCATGGAAGGCGTCCTCAGAGTCAAGAAAGCCGCGTGCCTCATAGCCATGGGCCGCCGCGACGAAGCCCTGCATGAACTCGCCGATATGGCGGCTGTGCCGCCGCGCTCTTCGGAAGTCTGGGCCCATGTGGGCCGGGTCTGGGAACTGATGGGGGACTCCGAACGCGCCGCCAAGGCTTATGAAACGGCTTTTGCCATGCATTGCGGGGATCTTTCCCCCATGGTTCGCCGCATTCGCCTGGCGCTGAAAGAAAACAAAGTCCAGGAAGCCGAGGCAGCCCTGCATCGTCTGGAACAGGCTGGCGCGCCTTCGTCCGTTGTGGGAAAACTGCGCATCGAAGGGGCTCTGCAGGCCGGGGCCCCTCAGCAGGCGGCGCATCTTCTGGCATCCCTGCGGTCCAAAGGGTTCCTGGACGTGGAACTTCGCCTCATGGAAGCCAAGATCCTGCTCTTTCAGGATCACCCGGCGGCGGCCCTGCTCATCCTGGAAAAGATTTTGGACCTGGAACCCCATATTCCCCTGGCCCAATACCTGGCCGGGCTGGCGCACCTTCGCTTGCATCATGTGCGGCTCGCGCAAAAAGCCATGATTCGCGCTCTGGAACTGCAGCCGTCTTTTACGGAAGCGCGGCTCGTTTTGGCGGCGACCTATTATAAATTAAAGGAAATGGAGCCGGCTCGAGCCCATGCGCAAAAGCTCGCGGAACGCGAGCCGGAAAATTCCCAGGCTCGCTTCCTTCTGGCCCTGGTGGCGGCCGAAGAAGGCGCCGTAGACGAAGCGGGGCGCCATGTGAAGGCCATGGCCCTTTTGGGTGCGGATCCTCGGCGCCTCGAGGCCGTCAAGGCCCTGGTATGGGAAAAATCCGAAAATCTCAACGATGCCGTGAAAGCGGCTCTTGGCTTCTGGGACGCCCTGCCTGAGGATGCCGATGCGGCCTGGCAGGCGGTTTCGCTTTTGTGCCGATCGGGACGCGCCGAAGAAGGCCTTGAAAGGCTTGCACGGACCCAAAACCAGAACCCCAAAGCCGTCGCCATACAGGTGTTGGGCGGTGATCTGGCCCGCTGCACGGGCCGAAGGGATCTCGCCACGGCCTTCTATGAAAAGGCTTTGGCGCTGGAAGCCGACACGGCCTCGGCGTATCGAGGGCTGCTTCGCTGCGAGGCCGGATCCAGGGAGGCGACGGAAAAGATTCTGAAAGATTTTCTTGAGCACGTGCGGCATTCGCCGGAACCGGCGGCGGCGTGGGCGGACCATGCCCGGGCTCAAGGGGAAACGACCAAGGCGCGAAAGATTCTGGAAGAAACCCTGAAAGCCCATCCGGAATCGGGCGTTCCGGCCAACAACCTGGCGTGGCTCTACCTGGAATCCAACGAATGCCTGGACAAGGCGCTGGCCCTGGCGCAGCAGGCCTACGACCGGCTGCCCGACCGGGCCGAAGTTCTGGACACTCTAGGATACGCCTACTTCAAGAAGGGGCTGTTGACGCGAGCGCTCTGGTATCTCAGCGAAGCCCGCACCCGGGATCCGGCCAACCCCTTTGCGGCCTATCATCTGGGGCTTCTTTATGCGGCCCAAAACGATGGCGACCAGGCGCGCCTGCATCTGGAAGCCGCCCTGCGCCTGGGCCTTCCCCCCGAAACCGCGGCTCAGGCCGCCGCCACCCTGTCCCAACTCTCCCCATGACCCTACGGGCCTTTGAAAAAAAGGCCTTTCTCGGCTTCGCCCAGAAGCTTCGAGCAGCCCGCCTTCAGAGCGCCTCCATCCATGAGATCTGGAAACAGGCCGGCTCAAAAGTGGGACTTTAACCTTTTCTCGCCCGCGTTCCTCCGGATCTGACCAAGCGATAGGCTTTGCGGCCTTGTGTTCAAGCGGGGAGCCTCAGGGATTTTCTGGTGCCTCATCACAAAAGCTTGACACCGCCTTGTGGAAGTCGTCGAGGGAATGAGCGCGAAGCGGTTTCTTGAACAGAAGTTTGAGCGCATCCGGGTCTTGAATCGTTCGAAGGGCATGCGGACACCCTCTTCGTAGCCTTCCTTTTTGATCAGTTCATAGGCATAGGATTCCATCATGATATCCCTCCGATTCGGCCACGTCCAGGCCCAAAAAGAACTCCAGCGCCGCCTCCCGGCAGTGGGCGAGGATAACCTTTATGGCCGCATCGTAGCTTCCCATGGCGAACTCCTTGCGAAGAGTTCCAGATACCGTTTGAAAATATCACAGTCCCCTGGAAAGGCAAACGGATGCCCCTTCCAGATCGTTGGGGTTCAATCGCGCTCCTCTCTCAAATCAAATCCTGGGCCAAGGAAAGGCTGTTCCACCGGTAGGCTTTCGGGCGCTCCACCATGCGGGCCCGCACGGGATTGCGTTGGATGTAGGCCAGGCACTGCGCCAGAGCCCCATCGCTTTCCAGGATCACGCTTTTGAAACGTTCCCCCTAGAAGTAGCCCCGTCGCCGGTTTTTTCGGTTGGACCAGCGGGAAAAGTCCAGCTTCACCGCCCGGAAGAATTCCGAAAGATCGCAGAGCTTTTTCCGAAGGGCGGCCAGATCCTTAAGACGCACCATGTCCGGATCCAGACCGTGGTGGGCGCTCATTCGCTCCACGATCTCCTCATCGGTCACTTGCAAGCGAATCCCGTTTTCACCACCAGGTGAAAATGGTTGCTCAGGAGGCAAAGACAATCCTACGATAAACGGGAATCGGCTCTGAGGCGTCGTTGGCACCCGAAAAAATATGGTGTATCGTTTGGTTGTTGGAGCTGTTGCATGATTTTTAACCGCCGCGCGAAAAAACCGGCCGCCATGGCGGCCGGTCATTGTCGCTAAGGAGGCACCTGTTGGCCCGAAAGACGGATGAGGAGGCCACGCATGATGACCTATACGGCAAAATATACAAAAATTGGAGGGGGCTACATGGGACAACTGCTGGAATGGCCGGAAGTCGTCACCGAGGGGGCTGATCTGGAGGAGTGCCGGGAAATGTTACGAGACGCCCTCCGGGAAATGATTCAGGCCTACCAACAGTTGAAGAAAGAAATTCCATTGGGCAATGCTTTGATCGAACAGCTTCCGGTTGAGGTGGAGCGTGTCGGTCCAGCGACGTGAGCTGATACCCTATGTCGAGCGGAACGGATATCATCTTATGCGCGAAGGCGCAAAGCACGCCGTCTATACCAACGGAATCAGGGTGATTCCCGTGAAACGGCAGAAACAGTTGGATCGAATCACCGCCAACGAGATCTGCAAGCAGGCCGGCTTGGAACCAATCTTCTAGCTCTTTTCCTCAAAGGGAGGGCGCCCGAAAGTTCCGACGGCGGGTCAGCGCGTCTCCCTCTGTTAAGCTTTATTTTGGAGGCGTACCGCAGGAAATTCTTTTCGACAACGCCCGGGCCTTGGTGGAACGCCACGACCCGCTCGCTCGGGAAGTCCTCTTCAACGAACGCTTCCATGCCTTCTGTCGTTCCTGGGGCGTGACCCCGAAGGCCTGTGCGCCTTACCGAGCCCGAACCAAAGGCAAAGGCGAAAATGGCGTGGGTTCCGTGAAACGCAATGCCATTGCCGGACGGGAATTTGGCTCTTTCAGCGACTTTGAGGCTCACCTTCACCGCTCGATGCGCGAGGTGGCCGATGTTCGCCGTCACGGCACCACGGGTGAGCGCCCCATCGATCGTTTCCACTTGTTCGCACCCTGGATGGGTTTGACTTCACGGCCCAGCCCACGGTCGATGCAAAACAAATCCGGGAACTGGCCACAGGACGCTGGATCGCCCATGGCGATGCGCTTCTCCTGCTGGGCCCGCCCGGAGTGGGCAAAATGCATTTGGCTGGGGCCTTGGGTCGCGAGGCCATCGCCAGAGGCTTTCCGGTGCTGTGCACCAGCGCCGCCGCTCTGATGACGGCTCTGCGGCAAGCCCACGCTCAGGGAAGGCTTGAGGAGCGTCTCGCGCATGACGGGAAGCCCAAGCTGCTCATCATGGATGAACTGGGGTATCTGCCTTTCGAACCCCAAGCCGCCCACCTGTTCTTCCAGCTCGTTTCAAGGCGTTATGAGCGAGGAAGTGTGCTGATCACCAGCAACCGAAGTGTCGGCGAATGGGAAGAGGTGTTGAGGGATGCCGTGGGTGGCCACAGCCATCCTCGACCGGCTCTTGCACCACAGCCATGTGATCCCCATCCGCGGCGAGAGCTACCGGCTGCGTGAAAGGCGTCGAGCCGGCTTGCTCAAACCCGCTCTCCCTATCAGCGGGCCAGAGCAGGCCGAACGGTCAAAAAGACCAACAGAATCTTAACCCAGGGGGGCAATTCCATGTGTCGCAAAGGGACTAGTTTCTGATATCGCTTGACAGCACCAGCCGCAGCATAACATAGGGTAGGCTCGATAACAACGATAATGTACCTGTCCCCAAGGTAGTTTTGTTCTAATTCACGAAGGGCTCCTTGGGCAGGAATTTTTGGTCATTTTGAGATAGTCAAGGAGGAGTCGAACATTGAAGGCGAGCTGGCGCATTTTTTGAGCCACGCAGGAGGCTCCTTTGGATTTGATGAGCCCAATGGCGAATTTTCGGAGTCGGGTCATGTTTTCGGGGCCGTAGCCCGTGCGAATTCGGCAGCGATCTTCGTCAAAGGTCCAATCGAGGATGTAATGGCAGCAGTTTTCGATGGTCCAATGACCTCGGTTGGTCAAAAGAAGGGTTCGAGCGTCGGCCAGCTCGGGCGGTTGGCTGGTGATGCCGTAGGCGGTTTCGATGGACGTGGTTCCACGTTTTTTATCGATGACAAGACGTTCGATCACGAAGGCTTGCTGGACATGGGGAAAATTGAGGTAGTTGTTCAGTTCGGTGGTCACCCATATTTTTCGGATTACGATGCGCCCGTGGTCCGGGGGATCGTGGAGGACGTCATCCGGTTCGCCGCGGTGTTGGAAAAAGAACTGGAGGTCTTTTAAAAGTGTGGGTTGGTTTCCTTTGACAGTGAAGAGATAGTGAGCCCGACGGCGTTCAACGAGGTAGGTGGCGAGGGCGCCTTGGGTAAGCATGGCATCGGCGGTGATGACCTTGCCTTCGATGTCCAGGCAGTCCAGCAAGGGGATGGCCGTGTGAATTTCATTGGTGCGCTTGGCCTCGTCATGGTCTTTGGGGAGGGTACCTACTTTTTTTGGGTGTAGCAGATCTTGGTCTGATGACCGACAGCGCTCATGACATGGGTCGGCTGGCCCTGGTCATCGATGGCGTTGCGGAGGGTTTTTCCGTCAATGGCAAGGCTTTGGTCCTTTTGGCCGTAGGTTTCGTTCCATTGTTGAAGGGCGCGGTCCAGGTGGGCTGGATTGACCCGCACGAGCACATCCCGAATCACATAAAGGCTTGGGACCACATAGCGGCCGTTTTCTCGCCGGCATCGGAAGCGCTCCCTGGCCTTTTGGCCCAGGTTATTGGCCCAGTCCGAGATAGCCCGATAGCCGCGCATGCCGCACAGAACGGCTCCCGCCGCAATGGCCAGCACGGTGGCCAGTCTGTGGCGCCGACCTTGGCCGCGGCGAGGATCAGGAATGTCTTTGAAGAAGTCGGGC